>Ga0326728_10000310_pt1 | contig 197161 bp, 172 predicted proteins | sample MB3enrmetagenome_FD_207602 | JGI IMG/M metagenome (GOLD analysis project Ga0326728, IMG submission 207602) | Lab enriched peat soil microbial communities from McLean, Ithaca, NY, United States - MB31MN | ecosystem: Environmental > Terrestrial > Soil > Wetlands > Peat | place: USA: New York... | reverse complement strand
CCGATGAAGCCTTGAGCGCCATCCGCGACATTCACTCCGATGGCCCGCAGCGTGTTGCACCGGTCGCGGAAGGCGACGCCGCGTTCGAATCCAAGAGCGTCAACATGGTGAAGCGCGCACACGGCCACGCGCTGCCGGTGAGTCGCAACGGCCTGCCGAGCGTTGACCGGGACCTTGCGAAACGCCTGGGCAAAGTCCGGGTTAACGTCGCTGCGCTGGTGCGTAGCGATCTGCGCAAGGGGAGTCTCTCAAGCGAGCAGTGGCGCCGCATGACGTGGCAGGAGCGGCGCGACTTTTTCCGCAAGGGTTCGCCGCCGCAGAGTTCGAACGCCAGCTGGGACAACACGCACGCCAACACCGGCGCGGGCAACGACTGGCGCGACGAGACCGAGATGGGCGAGACCGTCACTGCTCGCATCGGCGGTCAAGTGATCGGCGTCCCGAGCCAGACCAACTTTCAGGCGGCGCTCGACGCGATCAAAAGGGATCTGCGCAAGCCGAAGAACTTGCTCGGTGGGCCTATCAGCGTTGGGACTGCCGATCATGACGAGGGTGGCGATGAATTGCCGCGCAAGCGCAAGCACCGCGCGGACGAGGAGGAGGAGTAATGGGCGCACCTAATGTTCGCATCTATGCGGCGGGCGCCGTGACCGACGTGACGACCCAAGGCTGGTTGGGGCCGCCGACCCTCGCGCAGATGCTGAGCTTCTCCAGCTTCGGCGGCACGTGGACGTGGCAGGGCGTTAACGGCCTCTACGTGTGCTTGAGCGGCACGACGGCGAACCGGCCGACGCTGGCGCAGCTGCAGAGCGGCGTGTTCAACAAAGGGGTCGCGGGAACGAAGTACTTCGACACGACGTTGAACAAGATGATCATCTTCGACGGCGCCGGTGGTTGGCACGATCCTGCTACAGGGGTATTGGTATGACTACTCTATTCTTGGCTCCGATGTCGGACCCCGTGACGACCAGCGTGTTCCCTGATTCGCCGGTTGGCTACGAGGCGAACGCCGGCTGTCCGGCGCAGATCGCCGACTCCGACTTCGTCGCTGCGTTCAACTCCGGGTGGATACCGGTCGGCGGCGTTGGCCCTACTTCGGGGCGGGCGGCGTGGCTATCGGGTCCCGCAGCGACCGCATGGACGGAAAGTTTGCCGGGCCTGCAGATTGCGCCGCCGCTGTTTTACTACGACACGACGCTCGCGAAGCTGGTGTTCTACGACTCGGTGACGTCGACGTGGCGCGACCCGGCGAACGGCAACTCGGTGTAGCCGAGCGCATGGCGTTATCGGCCAGCGTCGACGACGACTGGGGTATGGACGACGAGCGTGCGCTCTGTGCCGTGCATGAGGCGGGTCACGTCATCGTCGCGCTGCTCGTGGGAGTACGCGTGGCGGGCGCTGAGATCGGCGACGCGTATCGGCGCGGACTGCAAGCGCGCACGGAGTTCGCCGGGAATTGGCGGCGCCCCGCACCGTGGGGCCGCCTCGCCATCACGCTCGCCGGTCCGCTGGCGGAGGCGACCTACACCGGCCGCGACGTCCTCGCCGTGCTCAACGACGGCCGTGACTTCGAGGCCTCGGACCTGTGCTGCGCGCAGCGCGAGGCGCGACGGCTCGCGCGCTTACGGCACTTCCAGAACGCTGACCATGCGCTGCTGGTGGCTGAGTGGCACGCGCAGCGGCTCCTCACCGCACACTGGGATTTCGTCATGCGGGCAGCGCGGCAGATGTACACGGTCGGGCGGATTGAATGAAACGCCCGAGGAAGTCGCCAACCCAGCTATCCCTGGAACATCTGGCATCCCAGGGTGTGCGGGCCGACATCGTCGAGCGGCGCTGCGGCGCGTTCGTGACCAAAGACCTGTTCGGCTTTATCGACATCCTGGGCGTCGACCAGTTGGGCAAGACCATCGCCGTGCAGACCACCACGGCGGGGCATATGGCGAACCGCATCGCCAAGATCGAGCACCCGGACAACCATGCTGCGCTCGTGGACGTGCGCCGTGCCGGCTGGCGCCTGTACGTGCACGGCTGGCGGTGGAGCAAGCGAAAGGGGAAGCACGTGCTGCGCGAGCGCGACCTGTCTTAGCGCGTGCGGTGCTGGCCGTACCGTTGTTCCACGCTATCGCACTCACAATGCCTGGGTGGAAGTGATTGATTACGAGGAAGATTTCCGGGTTATACAGAATATCCAAAAGACCGCGGTTGAATGTTCCAATATGCGCGGGTCTTGTGTACCACCAACCGGAGGCAATCAAATGAACAGTATCGCGAAAGAAGCTAGAGCGACCGGCACCAAAGCCGACATCGACATCAAAGCAGGCATCAAATCCGACTGCGGTCCACCAGCGCTCTATTATTGCAGTAGTATCGAAAACGACTGGGCGCGTGGGCACGTCCGATATGACGGCGTGAAGGTGCATTGGTTTGTTTCAGAACGCCCCGCGGGATATACCGAACGGTACCGAGGACTGTTTGATTCTTCCGACTTTTACTCCGTCGGACAAATCGAAGAATCCTTTACCGCTGATGAGGCGCGCCAATTTGCGGACTATGCAAAGCAGCTTGGATCGATTATCGAAATTCGCCCGGTCGACCTACCTATCGCACCGCGGTCGATAATGCCCTACGGTGCGATTGACGTCGGTGGTTCCTCTGACTTTTATATGCTGTCCCAGGTGGAAGGGTACCCGCTCCCGTTTTCGGTCTGGGGGTATTACGACGTCGAAGGATGCGCGGTTCGTTCGCGCTCAACTCCGCAAGAGGACATTCTACACGCGGGTCCAGGCGTGCTGGTTCGCTTCCAGGAAACCGACGACCACGAATTGTTGGTGTCGATCCATCCCGTTCACTGATTCCCACGTCCGCATGGGCGCCCGCGCGGTTGGGCAACGAAACCCGATCCCGGACCCGGCGAAGGCCGGCCGAGCCGGGCGCGAACTACGGCAAATTATCCACAGAGGAGGACGGCTCCATGTTAACCACCGAACCATCGAAGGAACTGCAGGGGCTGATTGCCGAAGCGGCGCGCCGCATTGGCTATCAGATTCAGTTGGCACGCTATTACGTTGGGGATTCGCTCACTTTCCAGCGGCTGAAGGAAGATCAGGGCCGTGGTTATCTGCTGGGAGCCTCCGATTGGCTGCGGGATCTCGTTAACGTGCCTGCTGCAGAACGCGAGTATGCGTTGCCGTTGCTTTATGCTTCCGTCATTAGTGACCTTGCCACAGCAGTCGAGATTCTTGGTAAAAGGGTTGCTGATCGCTGGAACGCAGCGTGCGAAGAATCAGCACGACGTGCAACAGCGGAGATCAAGGACGCCATCCAAAAAGGAATTGAGCCCAGGGGTTTAGCTACGTTTTTGCGCTATGGCAACGCCGATGCCCATTGGGAACCGCCACCGCCGGGTAAAGGTCACTGATTGCGCGATAGGGGGGGCGCAGCGCTGGGCGCGCCTGGCAAGCCGACTACGCGCCCCTCGCCATCTTCACGCACACCCGCATTGGCAGCGCAGATTCGGCGCAAATCGCCCCCCCGCTACCATTATGTTAAGTACGTTCCGGCGACGCCCGCTCGTAATCGCGCCAAGCAGCGGCGATTACTTCGCCTCCGATTCCTTCTATCGAGGCGCAACTTGGCCCGGCGATGCAGGTGGGGCATCAGGTCTTGTTTCCGCGATAGCGCAACGCATCCACCAGAAGCGCGAAGGCCGGGGAGGTCTGGCGACGACTGGGGTAATACAAGTGATAGCCCGGAAAGGGCGGGCACCAATCTTCGAGCACTCTCTCGAGACGTCCTTTATCCAGGTAGGGCTGGACTGCGTCCTCGGGCAAAAACGCAAGGCCGCGTCCCTCCAACGCCGCGTTGACTCGCAGCGTAATGCTGTTGAATACAAGTTGGCCATCTACTCGCACATGCAGTTCGCGATGGCCTTTTTCCAGTTCCCACGCATACAGTCCCCCATGAGTCGGTAGCCGAAGATTGATGCAGTTGTGGTCTGTGAGTTCCTGTGGCTTTTTCGGCGGCAATCGCTTGGCGAAATACGATGGCGCGCCGACGACTGCCATGCGCATGGCTGGTCCGATCCGCACGGCAATCATGTCCTTTGCGACTTGCTCGCCAAGCCGCACGCCGGCGTCGTAGCGCTGAGCGACGATGTCGGTGAGCCCGTAATCGACGATGAGCTCGACTTTGATGTCAGGGTAGCGCGACAGGAACTTGGAGAGCACCGGCCATAGCACGGTGTAGGCGGGATGCTCTCCAGCTGTGATGCGAATGGTTCCCGCGGGTCTGTCCCGAAGCTCGGTGAGTCCATCGAGCTCAGTTTTAATCTGCTCGAAGTGTGGTCCAAGTCTCTCCAGCAATCGTTCGCCCGCCTCAGTGGGCGAGAGGCTTCGCGTCGTGCGGGTGAGCAGTCGAATGCCAAGCCTTGCCTCCAGCCGTCGAATGGTGTGGCTCAAGGCTGATTGCGAGATACCGAGCTTTGCTGCGGCGCGCGTGAAGCTGCGTTCACGCACTACAGCGAGAAAGGCGAGGAGGTCATCCAGATTCGAGTGCGGCATTCATGAAGCGCATTCATAAGACCATGCGCAGTTTGCCATCTTATCAAGAAACACCACAAGGGGTAGCTTGTGCTCGCAGAAATAAGGCCGTCCGTATCGAGCGCGAGGTTCATCTGTATGCGAGCAACCGTCATGTATCGGGCAGGGGATGTCCGCGTTGAAAATGTCCCAGACGCGCGCCTGATCGAGCCAACCGACGCCGTCATCACCATTACACGAGCCTGCATCTGCGGAAGTGACCTTTGGCCCTACAGGCTGCTCGAGCCGAAGGAGTCTGGACAGCGCATGGGTCACGAGGCGATTGGTGTTGTCGAGGCGGTCGGAGGAGAGGTGCAGCGATTTAAGGTTGGTGACCTCGTCGTCATGCCCTTTGCCTACTCCGACGGCACATGCGATTTCTGCCATGACGGACTTCCCACCTCGTGTGTCCACGGTGGGTTCTTCGGTGTAGGCGGCCCTGCAGACGGCGCGCAGGCCGAAGCGCTGCGTGTGCCTCAGGCGGACGGCACGCTGTTCGCTTTGCCTGCTGGAAAAGATGACGCATTGATGTCATCGCTCCTGTCGCTCTCGGACGTGATGGGCACCGGGCACCACGCAGCAGTCAGTGCGCGGGTGCGTCGTGGAAGAGCGGCAGCCGTGATCGGTGACGGCGCCGTTGGCTTATGTGGGGTCATCGCCGCGAAACGCTTGGGAGCGGAGCCGCTCATCCTGTTGGGTCGACATCCTGACCGGATCGCCCTCGCAAAAAAGTTCGGTGCTACGCACATTGTGAGTGAACGCGGGGACGAGGCTGTAGAGAACGTGCGCAAGCTCACCGGAGGCTTTGGTGCTCACTCCGTATTGGAGTGCGTTGGCTCAGAAGACGCCATGCGGACCGCAATGAGCATTGTTCGCGCGGGCGGCACAGTGGGACGGGTCGGAGTGCCTCACTATGAGGCGATACCGGGCGCCGGCGGACCGATGTTCTTCAACAACGTCACCGTCCAGGGCGGTCCGGCACCGGTGCGCGCCTACATCGAACAGTTGCTGCCCGACATCCTCGAGGGTCGCATTGAGCCCGGCCGCGTGTTCGACCGTGTCATAGGATTGGACGAAGTACCTGATGGGTACCGGGCGATGGATGCGCGCGAAGCTCTCAAAGTCATGATCAAGCCGTAATCGAACGGCCATAGGAGATCGCTGCCATGCAAATGCGCAAACTCGGGCGAAGCAGTCTGGAAGTCTCGGGTATCGGCTTTGGCTGTATGGGCCTCAGTCACGCTTACGGCCAGCCCGTCGAAAAGCCCGCGGGCATCGCGCTCATCCGAGCAGCGTTCGACCGAGGTGTGACTTTTTTTGACACCGCAGAAGCCTATGGTCCTTTCACGAATGAGGTACTGGTCGGCGAGGCGCTGGCGCCCATCAGAGATCAAGTCGTGATCGCGACCAAGTTTGGCTTCAACATCGACCCGACGACGGGTGAGCGTCGCGCGGGGGTTGATAGTCGCCCGGCGCATATCAGGCAGGTCGTTGAAGCGTCGCTTAAGCGCCTGAATACGGATCGGATCGATCTTCTGTATCAGCATCGTGTTGATCCCAACGTGCCGATCGAAGAGGTCGCCAGCACGATCAAGCAACTAATCCACGAAGGGAAGGTGAAGCACTTCGGGCTTTCGGAGGCCGGCGTGAGCACGATCCGTCGCGCACACGCCGTGCAGCCCGTCACGGCGCTCCAGAGCGAATACTCGCTGTTGTGGCGGGGACCGGAGGAGGAGATTCTGCCGACCTGCGCAGAACTGGGTATTGGGTTCGTGCCATGGAGCCCCCTCGGAGCGGGCTTTCTTACCGGCGCGATGAATGAGACCACTTGCTTCGAGAGCACGGACTTTCGCTCAGGGGTTCCGCGCTTTGCACCCGAGGCGCTGAAGGCCAACCTGGCGTTGGTCGACCTGGTACGCCAGTGGGCGGGGCGCAAGAACGCCACACCGAGCCAGATTGCGCTCGCTTGGTTGTTGGCCCAGAGGCCATGGATCGTCCCCATCCCGGGAACCACCAAACTCAAGCGACTGGAGGAAAACCTCGGAGCGCTCACCGTCGAGCTGACAACGAGTGACTTGCGCGAGATTGCGGCGGGCGCCGCGAAAATCAAAGTGCAGGGAGAGAGACTCCCGGCCGCGATGCTGGCCATGAGCGGTCGATGAGCGGCCATCACATATGAAGTGCACTGGAGCAGGTCCAATGGAAATCAAACGCAGCGGCTCGCAGCCCTCGCAAAAAGGTCCCGATCAATACTTCACAGGCAGCGTTCGCATCGACCCGTTGGTTGAAGCTCCGGAGCCGGCGCGCATTTTTGCCGCGAGTGTGACCTTCGAACCTGGTGCTCGCACCGCGTGGCATACCCACCCGCTCGGTCAAACGTTGATCGTTACGTCAGGATGCGGTTGGACGCAATGCTGGGCAGAACCCAGGGAGGAGATCCGACCCGGGGATGTGATCTGGTGTCCGCCCGGGAAGAAACACTGGCATGGAGCCACCGCGACGACGGCTATGACGCACATTGCCATCGTCGAGAAGCTCGACGGCAAGTCCGTCGATTGGATGGAGAAGGTCAGCGACAAACAGTATTTCGGAGACAATGATGCAAAAGCGCAAACTCGGTAAGAGCGGACTCGAAGTATCGGCGATTGGCCTGGGCTGCATGGGGCTGAGTTTTGGCTACGGCCCTGCGCAAGAGAAGCAAAACGCGATCTCACTCATCCGCCAGGCTTTCGAGCACGGCGTTACGTTCTTTGACACCGCCGAAGCCTATGGCCCTTTCCAGAATGAGGAAGTCGTAGGCGAAGCCTTGGCGCCGATCCGTGACAAGGTCGTGATTGCCACGAAGTTCGGCTTCAAGAACGGGGATTCCACCGCCGGCGTGGACAGCAGCCCAGAGCGCATCAGAGCCGTCGCCGCGGCATCGTTGAAGCGGCTGAAGACTGATCACATCGACTTGTTCTATCAGCATCGAGTGGACCCGAACGTGCCGATGGAGGATGTAGCCGGGGCCGTCAAGGACTTGATCCGAGCCGGCAAAGTCAAACACTTCGGGCTATCGGAAGCCGGCGTGCAGTCGATCCGCCGCGCCCACGCCGTGCAGCCGGTCACCGCCCTTCAGAGCGAATACTCGCTGTGGTGGCGGGCACCAGAGACCGACGTGCTGCCGCTGTGCGAGGAACTGGGAATCGGCTTCGTACCGTACAGCCCGCTCGGCAAGGGTTTTCTCGCCGGGAAGATCGACGAGAAAACGACATTCACGAAGAATGACTTCCGCAACATCGTCCCGCGGTTCTCCGCGGAGAACCGCAGGGCGAATCAAGTGGTCGTGGATCTCATTGGATCGATCGCAGCCGCCAAGAGGGCGGCTCCCGCCCAGATCGCCCTCGCCTGGCTACTGGCACAGAAGCCCTGGATCGTGCCGATTCCCGGAACGACAAAGCTGACTCGCCTCCAAGAGAACATTGGCGCCGCTAACATCGATCTGAGCGCCGAGGATCTGCGTCAGATCGGTCAGGCCCTCTCAAAGATTGAGATTCAAGGAGCGCGCTACCCGGAGCGCTTGCAGCAGCTCGTTGGGCGCTGACCCATAACTTCTGATTCGGCTGACGAAGGATTTTCTATGAAAGATGTGATTGTAGTCATTGGTGCCGGTCAGATCGGCCAGGCAATCGCGCGCCGAGTCGGCGTCGGCAAGCACGTCCTGCTGGCAGACATGCACTTGGGGAATGCCAATGCGGCGGCAGAAGTCATGGCTAACGCCGGATACGAGGTGAGCGTCGCGTCGGTCGATGCGTCCTTGCGCGAGTCCGTTCATGCGCTTGTCGGTAGAGCCACGAGTCTGGGCGCTGTTACCGGACTGATCCATGCTGCCGGTGTTTCTCCCTCCCAGGCATCTCCTGCGATGATCCTCAAGGTTGACCTCTATGGCACGGCGCTCGTGCTCGAAGAGTTTGGCAATGTCATCTCCAACGGTGGTACCGGTATCGTCATCGCGTCGCAGTCTGGGCATCGCCTTCCACCGCTCAGCGTGGATCAGAATAAAGCTCTTGCCACCACACCGGTTGAGGAACTGCTCAGGCTTCCCTTCCTTCAGCCAGAACAGGTGAAGGATTCTCTTCACGCCTACCAGATTTCGAAGCGCGGTAACTCACTTCGTGTGATGGCCGAGGCTGTGCGCTGGGGCAAGCGGGGTGCGAGGGTCAACACAATCAGCCCGGGCATCGTCATGACGCCGCTCGCCAGAGACGAACTCACTGGGCCACGCGGCGCGGGATACCGGCGGATGATCGAAGTATGCGCTGCCGGGCGGGCTGGCACTCCGGATGAGGTGGGAACGATCGCCGCGCTGCTCATGGGCCCGGACGGCGGGTTCATTACGGGCAGCGATTTCCTGATGGATGGCGGAGTGACCGCCGCCTACTGGTACGGCGATCTTGCTCCTCAGTGAGTAAACGGAGCATACCGTTCGCGAGACTTTAAATGCGCATTGGAATCCTCGGGTCCGGATTGATGGGGGGCAAGCTTGGGACAATCTTCGCGCGGGCCGGGCACGAGGTCGTCTTCAGCTACGCCCGCAGTTCGCAGAAACTGAAGCGCCTCGCGCGGGAGGCAAGCGCAACCGCCCGGAGCGGTACGCCGAGTGAAGCTATCGAGGAGGCTGACGCGGTCCTGCTCGCGGTGCACTGGTCTCGCATTGATGACGTGCTGGAGCACTCCGGCAACCTTTCCGGGAAAGTCGTCGTGACATGCTCGCTTCCCATGAACACCGATAATAGCGGTCTCGTCGTTGCCCACACCTCATCTGGGGCCGAGGAACTCGCAAGCAAAGTTCCGCAGGCGCACGTGGTATCAGCATTCCATACGGTGCCTAGCGAGGTACTGTTCGGGGTGTTCTACGCAGCGCGGCGCAAGACTACGCGGCCCAGCCTGGTCTATTGCGGCGACGATGCCCATGCGAAGGGGCTAACCTCCGATCTCATCAAGGACGTGGGGTTCGACCCGGTAGACTGCGGGTCGCTACGGATCGCCCGCTATACCGAGCCATTCGCATTGCTGATCGGCGAGATCGCGTACGGCGGGAAGTCCGGGCCGGAGCTGGCGTACCGCTTTGAGCATTTGGAGAAGCCTGAATCCACTGCCGCACATCGCTAGCAACCGCGAGGCATAGGCATGAGCGGGATTTCGTGCGTCAGGCACGGGATCGACATCAGTCGGGCGCGCCGCAACCTAGGCTGCCGTCCGAGACGCCGCCGTAAGTACTAGTTATTTAAACACGATCATTTGACATATCAGGCTTGCTTGGATCGGTAGCACGCCCCCGCTACCAATTTTCATCGTAAGTGCCAGTCCCCTCGCGGGTTTTTCTGCTCGTGATCGACGGAACCGGCTACCAACATCGCGAGTCGCAAATCGGTTCGCCGCTGAAAAGCGGCGTGTAGGGCGCAGTGTCGATTCCGAGGTATGTCGCTCCATGCCGCTACCGCGTCCCACCTATCTTGCCAGAGCCAATCAATGAGCGGTCTCGCTGCCGCTTTACCCCGATTGTTGCCCCTCGCAGTTACTTGGGTTCAGGCAGAGGAGCTCGAGGCCTTGGCGAGTGGTCGCACGCTCTCAGACGTGGAAACGCAACTCGCCATAACTGTCGGCGTCCAGCATCCGGACCGCGTCCGGATCAAAGTTGTCGATCAAATACCCCAACCGGATCACCCAGAGCTTCGTGCGATTGGCATCCGAACCGGATTACTCGGTCCCCACATCGGCGGCATCACCTTTGGGCATGCGATCTTCATACGCCAGGGCGAGGTATGCAATCGACTGGTTTCACACGAGCTACGCCACGTGTATCAGTACGAGGCCAAGGGTTCGATCGCCGCTTTCCTTGCTACCTACCTCGAGAAGATCGTGACGGTGGGCTATGACCATGCGCCGCTCGAGATCGACGCTCGGCTATATGAGCGCGACGCGCCCTAGGGCATTTCGTGGGCCTTCAGCGACACTCAGCCTACCCAAAGGCGTCACTCACAACGGCCGGAGCGGACACTCCGATAGCCGCTCGGTAAGTCCTTATCGACCGAGTCGCGAGGCGCGGCTACAGTTATGAGACGTCGCAGGGAATGGATGGGGTGATGCGGATCGTGCGGGGATTACTGGTGCGCGCGATGTTCGCGGAGCGGTACACCGAGCTGTTGAGTGAATGCGCGGCCTCCTGAGCATCGCATACCGGCTGCTGATCACCGATCGCGCTCGCTACGCCACGCTGTTGCTCGGGATCAGCACCGCAGTATTTCTCATGATCTCGGTGACATCGGTCTTCGCCGGCGTGCTGCGCAACGCATCTGCCCTAGTGACCAACATCGGCGCCTCGATGTGGGTTATGGACCCTTCGCTGCAGGCCGTCGCGAACAGCATTCCGCTCCCGGACGGCCTGCTCGATGAAGTGCGGAGCCTCCCCGGCGTGAAGTATGCCGTACCTCTCTACAGCGGTCTCGCCTTGCTCAAGCTGCAAAGCGGCTTTTATCAGGCGGTCACGATCATCGGTCTCGATGATGCGAGCCTGATGGGCCGACCCCAACTGCCGGAGGGTCGGATTGAAGACCTCTTTGCGGAGAACGCGTTCATTGCAGTCGAGGATTCGGAGTTTCCCAAGCTGCAGAATCCGCACGTCGGCACAGAGTTCGAACTTAACGATCACCGCGGCGTGATCGTTGGCATCGCCACGGTTCCGCGGACGACGCTGTTCGGTATACCCACGCTGTACACGACGTACAATCGTGCGCGCCAGTACATCCCCAACTCACGCTTCACGATGTCGTACGTGCTGGTAGAGCCGAAACGCCGCGCGGACATGCCGCGGATCGCTCACGACATTGCCGCCCTAGGCTATCTTGCGTTAACGAAGCAGGCATTCATCAGCAAGAACACCGATTTCTACCTGTACCACACCGGCGTCGGCGTCAACCTGCTGGTGATGACCCTGGTCAGCCTCATCATGGGCCTCTCCATATCGGGGCAGACCTTCTATGCCTTCGTCCTCGAGAACATCGACAGATTCGCGACACTGAAGGCCATCGGTACGAGCGTACGGGCGCTGATCTCGATGATCGTGTTCCAGGCGACTCTTGTTGCCCTGACCGGTTACGGGATCGGCGCCGGCGCCAGTGTCGTGGCGCTGTGGGTGATTCGGCATCTCCGTCCCGATTATGCGGCGGCGACCACTTATCTGAACCTCGCACTGGCAGTTGTAATGGTGTGTCTCATCGCCGCACTCTCGAGCTATATCGGCATCAGAATCCTGCTGCGGATCGAGCCATTCGACCTCTTCCGCCGCTGAGTCAAGTCCGGCCGCTGGCGGCTGAGGTATGGAATGGCGGAAACTCGTGAGGTGATCTGTCGGCACCTCAAATCTCGTCATTAAAGTCCGGACGCGATGCTGGGGATAGACGGTTCGTCGGCTGCGTGTTCTGCAGCCCGGGCTACGGTTGCCGGCGGCGAAAACTGGTGGCCGGAACCCCACAATCAACCCCATGCTCATGACGATCACGGAAGGTGCCCCGAAGCTCCATTGACGCAACCTCGTTCTCAATCGCTGTGAGCGTTCGCGCCTGATCGAATATTGTCTGTGGCAACTGCGTGTCTCACGCCGATAAGGGTAACCACGTTCCATTGCTCAACGACATCAGTATTTTTACTTAAGCCGCGTGGTCGGAAAACTAATGCGTCATCCGCGCGAGTCGAACTGTCGGACCGATGCTTTGGGGGGCGCAAGGGGTAGGTCTTGACGTTATCTCCCTGAATAGGGTTACGCACTTTCGCGTATATCGTCGACTGGCGGCAGGGCGCACGCTTCTTTTAGGAGTTTTGCAAAGGAGTAGGAAATGAACAGCATCGTAGGGCGGGCGCGGATCGATCAGTGGTACCAGCGCCAGGACAAAGGCGAGGCGTTCCTGGTAACGGCTTACGACGACAAGTCGCGGACGATCGAAATCCAGACGTTCGATGGCGACGTTGACGAGATCGACGAGGAAGTTTGGAGCACCTTGCCGCTCGAATTCGCGGAGCCGCCTGAAAACTGGACCGGTCCCGTCGACGATGTGGAGGTCGATGATCTTGGTTATACGGAAACCGACATGGCCGAGGCGGATTGGTCTGCGCCGCTGCAACCGGTGGCGCCTGCGGCCGAGGCGTGGGAAGACACGACGGACGAGACGGAGCGAGATGCGGAAGGTGAAGGTGTGCCCGAGGAAGAGCTTGCGCTCGATAATCCGATTGCCAAAGCTCGTCTGTCCTGAGGCGGCCATTGTCGTCCTTGTGCGCTTTTCCCGTCGATAACGGGGCTCTGGGCCATGGCTGGCCATAGGGACATTTTCCTCGTGAAGCCATGGCATCATTCTCATACCGGCTTTCACACTGCCGTCATTGCATTAGAGGCTTGGGTATATGTAATTCGGTAGCACATCGTGAGTGGGTCGTACAGAATGTTGGGACGTTGTGGGTAACCAGTGCGCATCGCGTGCGGTGAACTTGTTTCTGTGCGGTGACGTGATGACGGGGCGTGGGATCGATCAGATTCTGCCCCATCCGGGTAAACCCGAACTGTTCGAGTCCTGCGTGCGCTCCGCTGCTGCGTACGTCGAACTGGCGGAACAGACGACCGGGCCTATTGCACGACCGGTCAGCTTCGACTATGTCTGGGGTGATGCGTTGGCCGAGCTCGAGCGCCTGCGGCCCGCGGCGCGGATCGTGAACCTGGAGACAGCCGTGACCACGAGCGAGGAGGCTTGGCCGGAGAAGCCCGTGCTCTATCGCATGCACCCGTCGAACGCCCCGTGCCTGACCGCGGCGCGCATCGATTGCTGCACGCTCGCTAACAATCACGTCCTGGACTGGGGACGACCGGGGCTCGCGGAGACCTTGCGCACGTTACATGGTGCCGGCATCGTCACGGCCGGCGCAGGACGCGATGTAGCCGAGGCAGCCGCACCGGCAGTCATAGAGGTATCCGACCGGGTGCGCGTCCTGGTGTTCGCCTTCGGCTTACCCAGCAGCGGAGTCCCGCGCGAATGGCGTGCAACTCGTACAAGCGCGGGCGTCAACTGGATCGAGGACTTGTCGTCGCGCCGCGTCGATACGATTGCCAGCCAGGTTGCGGCGTACGCGCGAACGGGAGATATCGTCGTCGGCTCGATCCATTGGGGCGGCAACTGGGGCTACGCAATTTCGGCGCGCGAGCGGGAATTCGCGCACGGCCTGATCGACACGGCCGGCATCGACATCGTGTACGGCCATTCCTCTCACCACGTGAAGGGTATCGAGGTGTACCGGGGCAAAGCCGTGCTCTACGGCTGCGGAGACATGCTCAACGACTACGAAGGAATCTCCGGGTATGAGACCTATCGCGGCGAGCTCGGCGTGATGTACTTCCCGACGATCGACGCCGGCAGCCACCGCCTTCTGCGTCTGTCGATGATCCCGACACAAGTCCGCCACTTTCGTATCAATCGGGCGCCGCGCGATGCCGAGTCGTGGCTGTTGCAGACCCTCGACCGCGAATGCAAAGCGCTGGAAACACGAGTGCAGCAGGAGCCGGACGGCACACTCGCTCTGCGGCTGGAGTAACCCGGGTTTTGGGGTATGCGGGGCGCGCTATTTGTGGCCATTGGCGGCTGTTACGCACACCCTCACCGGCTCGTCGGGACAGCACCAAATCGCGCCCCCGCTACCATACTTGTAAACAGGCGTCCTATATTGACCAGGAATTCAGCCTGCAAAGCAAACTCATTCAACATGTTGCGACGCCGGCCAGCGCCCAAACGCCGCGCCTGTTTACACTCCGGAGGAGAGAATCGGTCGCTGTCCGGCCAAAAACGCCATTTCGACACGCCGAAATGGCTGCCTCGAAGCGGACCATCTCGTGTTGAGGCAGGCTAGATAGTGTGACTTCAAATAACGAGGTTACCGCTGCGGTTGCTACAGCCGGAAACAGAGCGATGTGCAACGCGAGCGCAACCAGCACTGCAGCGGGTCTGCGCAAAATCATCATGGCGAGATGCTCGGCGGCGTGATCGCTATTTCACTTGATCCCGTTAAGTCTTCACCAGCAATTCCCAACCGCGCTGCGCCGAAAGAATGTCACGTAGCTCGCTTAGACCGGGCGCGACGTACGACCCAGACAACCACCAGTACAAGGCCAACAATGAACAAAATCAATAGCATCGTATGCCCGTGCCAGGCTTCGCTTCCGGCAGAAGTGCCGGCGAGGCGCGCCGCATGACGCAAGGAATAGGCGGTGCTCTCGGTCGAAATCACAGTGGCATCCGGTGCCGATATAGTCGCCATCACGAGGCTCCCGTTCTCGGGCACCGAGTCGACATGGATTTGCGATTTGATGATGCTCGATCGCCCCACCGGAAGGTCTCCGACATCCCAGGAAAAGACGCCGCCGCCGAAGCGGTCATTTTTGCCAGTCCCCGTTGGTACTGGTTTCGCACGGAGGAAATTCAGTCCGTCCCATAGACTCAGTGATACCGATGCGTGCTGAGCCGGCGCATTACCGAAGTTCCCGTACGCGATCGTGTAGGTGACATCCTTGCCTGCTACAAGCTCACCCGGAGAGTCGGCGCCTTGGACACTGAGCCAAACTTTTAGATTGGGCCCTGCCAATTCCACGTGCCGATTTACCACGAGATGACTCGCAGCGGAATCGACGCCGGCTGTGGAGGTCGAGGCATCGAGTTTGAACTGGAGCAGGCTCTCCGGCCCCGGTTCCGACGCAACAGCGCCTAGGCTTATATTCAATGCAACCGTAATGGCGACAGCACGCGATTCTCCCGCGGCGATATCGCCCAGTTGCCAGGTGACCACATTCGCCGTCGTCGCGGAAGGCGCGGGATCGCTTGATTTAAAGGAGACCATGGGCGGGAGCGTGAGCGTCAATGCACTGGCCGCGGCGTCCACGGTGCCCAGATTTTCCACTGCAGCGGTGAACTTCACCGGCGCGTCCACCGTGACGGGTACGCTCGTCAGATTGGACTCGATGGCGAGCGCCGCGGCCGCCGGCTGAATCTGAACCGTGTAAGCGCTGCTGCTGTTCTTGGGTTGCGAACCGCTGTCTGTGGTTGCAACGGTTGCGTTAACCGTAAGTTCTGTATTCGCCTTGAGGTTGTCCGCACTGGCGAGAGTGATTTCCACAATTCGGGGAGATGCGCCAGCCTTGAGTGTGCCGAGATCCCAGGCGATTTCGGGACTGGCGCCCGTGCGTGCCGCGGGCGGTGTGGCCTGCACGAGGTCGAGCCCAGGCGGTAACGTGACCTTCAATACCGCAGCCTGCGCTGCGGCGCTGCCGCGCAGATTGTCAACACCGATAGACAGGGTGAACTTCTGTCCAGCGGCAATCATTGGACGGTCATCATCATCTTCGCGCAGCAGGGTAACGCTCGCGCTGGGTCCGGACGACTTTTGCAAGCCTGCGGCCAACACCTCGCCAACATGCAGTGTCCCGCCGAGCGGCGCGTAAAGAGAAACGCCCACCAGTATGGTGAGAGCGAGTGCGACTGCAAGTGTTCGCCTGGCAAAAGTTCGAGCGCGTACCGTCATCGGCATCAGTCCTGCACGTGCAGATGCAGGCGGTGCGGATATTCGCTACCTTCCGTCGGAAACTTGATGGAGCCGACGGACGTCGGTGGATTGCAATGGGGTGGAAGAACCAGGTCTTTACAATCCCAGTAACCGTAGTTTTCCCCAAGCGACATAAGCGTATGCAGCAACCAGGCGCGCCGTTTGATGGGTGGGCCGTTGCAATCGGGCCCGTACGCGGTAGACCCATTCCATGAAATACCAGTGAACCGGTTGAAGTCGCCGCCTTCACCCCGATTATGCGTATAGTGCCCGTTTTTCGGTGACATCCAATCCAAGTCCAGGTCAAAGACACCGCCATCGGGCAGGGCGATGTCATTGAAACTCACCGGTACAGGCTCCCCCCAATCGGGCTTCTGGCAGTTTTGCAATTCCACATTGTGAGCTTTCTGCGTCTCGTCGAAAGCGTTGGCAAGGCTCCCGAACTCACTCAGGATTGTGGGAGTTCCGTAGGTCCCGTCGGGGTGCATGCTGTTGTCGCAGCAATGCACGTAATTGGCCGGAAGGGCGATGAGCCCGTCCACTTTCGCTACGATTGCTAGCTCCCCGGTTGCCGCGAACTTGTCCGTGGTTTTCGCCTTGATTTTATACGTTCCCGCGATCCCGATGTTGTAAGCGCCGTACACTGCATGATCGGGGACCCCCGTGAGTGGAGAGCCGTACTTGATCCTAACCTGTCCGTAGGCATCGGTTTTCTTATCATCGACACCAATCTTCGTCACAACCTTGCCATCGACGGTGCCTCGCGGGCGCTCGTCGTCCGAATGAATATGCCCACCGCTCTTGTCCTGCGCATCGACATTTATCAGCACCTCCGCATTCTCAATCGGCACTCCTTCGCAGCTCACTCTAATCCTGACTTTGGTGACATTGGGATCGGCACCAACATTTGGATTGGGATCGACCTCGGTGGAATCGGCATCGATATCGACTTGCTCATGGTTGATGATCGGATCTCCGGCCTCAATCGGGGCATGATGATCAAAACATTTGCCTATCCGATAGGCGTGCGCAGTCCAAGTGACATGGCGTGTCTCCGACAGAGACATTACGACGTGCCGGACGTAGGTGAATTGACGATTGACTGAAAACGAGACGCTCTCAGGCCCTTTATTGCCCTTTGTACTGCCATTCACGGCAGATGGGTCTGCCTCAAGCGTGTTTGGGTAGCCCTCGTAATTGACCGGAGCCCCGAAACCTATAAAGTCACGGAATTCTGGCGGGGAACAAGTGCTATCGCGCGTCTCCCGAATATTAGTTCTCATGGAACCCCAGAGAGGATAGAACGCGACCCTCAACAGGTTGCGTTGCATCTGGTCGTGTTGCAAACGAGCGGGATCGATAGATTGACCGAGCAGGTCCCACATATTCCCGCTAGTCGCGCTGTACGCGTGAAATCCCGAATAGGCGCTGGGATCGATATTGGTCTGCCGCGTGGTTGTTATGCACTCCGTGCCACCGGGCCCCCATCCAGGCCCAAAATGCCAGCTGTGGCTCCAGCTGTTCTCGTTATGCAGCAGGGTGACGTTAAGGAACTGAGTGTCATAGTGATGTCCATTGTCGGCGCGATAACGCACAATTGCGGAGCCTGTGACTTCCAGCTTCATACTGTGCGCATCCTCTGCACGCGCGAACAGCTGCCCATCGGCGCTGCGGTTTTCAAAGGGCGCGCTCGATGAGCCGTGCTCGGTCACGTGCCAGCTGACGAAATAACGCACCAGTTCAGGCGTGGAGTTGGCTGACTCACCCGCTTGCGCAGCGGCGAGCCAGGTCTGGCCTCCTAACACAGCGAGAAAACCCAGCACAGCGGAGATCCCTGGGATTGTGCTCTTTGAAGAAAAAGCCCAGTCACGCTTCATGGGTCCCCACCTGAGCATTGCTCCGCACCACGGGTGGGATCCAATCATCGTCGATTTCCAACCGCGGGAGGGCAGCTGCGCTTGTTCGCGTTGGACCGATCACTACCTTCCAAGAAGCCTTCACGCAATAGTGTAGGGAAAGTGGATGGATCATTTTCGGCTCTTTCGATGCTTCCCCGCCGCATCAAAGAAACCGTAGCCCAGCAACAGAGTACCGCCGGCGGTGAGCGCTCCGCCGAGCACACTGACAATCCACGGCCCCGTGCCGGGAGCATTCGCAATGAGCCGGCTGCGGGTCGGACGCTCGGGGAGGTAGACGATCTGGATCAAATCGCGTTCCCGAATGGATCTCCATGTCCGCCCGTCGACCTTATCGGACCCTTGTACCGATCTGCCGTCGGGCGTGGCGAATCGATAGCCGACATCGTACTTTGTCTCTTGCGAATTGTTTTGACGGTTGTATTCCACGTGACTGTTCTTGGTCAGGACCAACGCCGTCGCCGTCATTCCCTCGGCATGAAAGAGCCGTTCCTGGCGAAGAACGAACACGCCGACCAACAGAAATATCGAACCGCCAAAGAGCAGAATGCCGCCGACGACGATCCATGGATTGACCCGCCCTTTCAGAATCGGCGGCCGCTCGACCTCATTCCTCCCGCGCGCCGTCGCCGCATAACTGTTCAATGCGCTTGTGCCTGCGCTTACTGGCACGGCCCGCAGCGCTAGAAGTCCCATGACCGCGAGCGTCGCGCCGAGCAGTCCCACAATGGCGCCGACAAACAGCACGACATAAGCGACCGCCATAACAGTGGTCGTTGCCTTCATCCGGTTGATCGTCGGATCAGTGGCTGCATATTCTACGGCCACCGGGCCGTGCTCCACGATCTGATCCCAGGGCCCCGGATCGACTGTATCGCTGCTTTCGATTTGACGGCCCTCGGCGGTGGTGAAGAGATAGCTGACGTCGTACGAAGTATTCGAAGTCCCGTTGTCGCTCGCCCGATGCATCCCCTTCTTGATTACGGTGCCAGTGGCAATTCTTCCTTCCGTCGCGAGCCGGTGTGCCTGGTAGGCGCCCTTCACTGACAAAGCGACGAAGATGAAGCTGATAAACAGCAATATGGCGCCGGCGACCAGCAACGACGCCGCTTTTGATCGAGATTGCCAACGGTAGCCCCACCGAAGCATGCCGGGGCCCTATCTTTCGCCGTCGAATACGCTCATGGATCCTCTCTCCCCCCACTAGGCCAAGGAGAACTCTGATTAGGCGGCGCCGGGCACCAAAAGCACGATCGCCGCTATTTTTCAACACCGCGCCGAGCGAATCTCACACGCTGCATTACGGGCGAAACGGCGCTCGAGGGCGCATCTCCTATCTAACTCGTGCGTATCGTAATCTCAACGCGCCGGTTCTTCTGACGACCCGCGGGGTCGTCGGACCCATCCGGTTTCGTGTTCGGAGTAACAGGTTTGGTTTCTCCCCAGCCGCGCGTCGTAATTCGCGCCCCAGCGACACCTGCATTCTGAACCAGCCAGTTCTTCACCGCTGCGGCGCGATTTTCGGAGAGCTTCATGTTGTATGGGTGAGTACCTTTGCCGTCGGTGTGGCCTTCGATCAGCACGGGTGAGTTGCCGTAGCTTTTGGCGACCTCGCCCACCTCGCGCAAGCTATCGGTCGCCGCGGGGCGCAGGCTGTATTTATCGAAGTCGAACAGCACATCGGCGTCGAGGTCGATTTTAACTTCGTGCTCGGTGACCTTCGCCTTCAGATCCTGCAATAGGCTTTGTATTCCACTGGACACGCCTACGATGGTTAAAACCCTGGCGTTCGGTAGATCCGCTTGGGCAGCCGCCTGTACGGCCGGGGAATCCGGATCCGGGTACTTCTGCGCCAATGCGATGCAAGGGGCCAAAAATAATAAGAGTATGTTCGATATTCGCGGCGTCACGATAGCTCCTCCCCACGTCCAATCAGCCTCAAACGCCTATTTATCGGTGATCGGAACATCGTCAAACGGGGGAGCGACCGGCGTCATGAAATTAATCTTCTTTACGTCGGCTGGCGGGGCGGGATACTTCGCCCACCAGAGAAAGGTTTTCCCCGGAGCTATGTTCGCATCGACGCCGTTGCCTGTGCTATTGGTCGACAAGACGGTGCCATCGGAATCGGCCAGCATGAAATATTTCTTATTGCCTGCGGTAACGTAAAACTTCGGATTGTCCTGGCCGGTCGAGCCCCAATGAGTGAACGTTAGAGTTCCGGGCTTATCGGCGGTATTGCGGAATCGAATCTTAATCGTCAGGACCCCATCGGAACGCTGGCACTGGGTGAGTTCGGCTACGATACCGTCCGTGTTTGCGTCCTGACTCTGGATGACATCCGCTGGCTGAGCAGCCGGTGGTGCAGCATAAGCAGACTCGCACAGGGCAGGCGGCATCATCACGGCAACTAACGCCATCGGCGCAAGCGCCTTCCATGGCAGCCGCCATCCGCGAATGTACACCGCCGCGGATTTCGCACCCGTAGAAACGACGATGGAATCTTCTGCTTCTTCTGGTTGGTTGTTCATGTCGACTCCCTTTGGCTACCCGCGAATAATGACTCTGAGTCAGCGGTTCTGTTGACGTTTGCCACACTCCGACGTTTCCAAGAAGGCAACGCTTTAGACGCTCGACACGCTCGCGGATAATTCAAAGACGCGCGCGAGGGAACGTCCTTACTACCTGCTGGTGGCGTTTATGAGAGCCGGAGCTGGCGACTCGGCTGCACCTCATTTTTGGTTTGCTGTTATCGGCACGAGGCCTGTGTATGCGCTCACAGGCTAGACTGACCCGAGTCTAGTCGCTGTTCCCATTGGGTGTCAAAAAATCGGGCGGGGAACCGAAAACAAGGGCACATGGCTAAGGATCTGTTTAAATGAAGTGTTCACTCAGACATCGCAATCGTCTCACCGTCTACGTCATTCTCTCAGCAGCCTTCCAATTCCAGGATGAAGCTCACAACGCGACGTAGGTCTTCTTCGGCTGGTTCCTCCTCTGGCCACCTGAGACTGACGAGATCGTGACCGCTCTTTACGATGCAGGCGATCCGAAACACTGCATGCTGCACCCCACAAGGTATTCAGTCGCAGGACCAAAGACATCATGAAAATCAGGCGCATGGACGTTTTAACCCGGCAGCTCCAGCGTGCCACCGCGAATCGCTGGAACCATCGAACCGGCGCGGGCCCAATGCACCTTGTATCCAGGTGCTTACCAACCGCCGGAGCTTCCACCGCCACCCGAGCCGCCGCCGCCGCCGGAGAAACCGCCGCCGCCGCCTGACGAGCCGCCGCCCATAATCGGAAAGCCGCCAATGCTGGCGCTTCCTTTCGAATGCATTTGTTTCAAAGCATTTTGGTACCAAGGAGAACGCCGCAACAGCAGCTTGGCAATCGGGAATCCAAGGAGGTAGATGACGAACAACACCAGTGTAATCGGGACAGGGAGAACCATTGCGGGGAACGCCCACCAAAACGGGATCAGAAAGAGGTATAAGAACCAGGCGGAAGAGCCAGGCGACATGACGCCGATGCAAGTGAAGATTCCGATGATGCCGAAGATGAATACGCCAACCAGGATGCGCGTCGGCCAGGACATGTCCACGGCAGATGCACCGGACGACGATGTCGTGCCATTGCTCGCCGCGGGGTCGGGCGCGACATCCGCTTGGCCCTCGAGTTGCGCGATGACGGCGGTGACGCCGTCTTCCACACCCTTGTCGTAATTGCCGGCTTTGAACTGGGGCGTCATCAGGTTGCGAATGATGCGGTTGGCGGCGACATCTGTCAGCGTGCCTTCGAGGCCGTAGCCGACCTCGATCCGCATTTTCCGATCCCGGGGGACGATCACGACGAGTACGCCGTTGTCCTTTCCCTTGATCCCGAGCTTCCAGGTTTCGAATACCTTGGTCGCGTATTCCTCGACGCTCGTATCGCCTATGGTGGGCACGGTGAGCACGACGACCTGGTCAGAAGTCCTTTGTTCGTGTGCTTTGAGCGCTGCAGTAAGCTTCTCTCGCGTCGCAGGCTGGAGAATTTCCGCATTGTCGACGACCCGCCCGGTCAGGAACGGCACATCCACTGCACGCGCCGGCGTGAGCAATGCCAGGGTCAAGAACGTCGCGCACGCGAGCGCCAATCCAGCACGAACGACGCTCATGCTTGTTTGAACCGGCCAATGTGGGGTAAGGCTCATGCGCCCTTCTCCTCGATCAGCGAATCGGGCGGCGCGTTCTCGGCGCCAGAAGCTCCCGTGTAGCCGGTACGTACGAGCAGGTCTTCGAGGCCAACAAGACCCGCCTGTAGCGCATCCGCGATCCTGGCCTCGCGCAGCGCCGGTCTCATCCGTTCGATCACAGTGTGACACTCGGCATCGCCGATCGTGCCGTGCAAGCCGGTATCGGGCAGGATATGCACCCGGCGTTCGAACCGGCTCACGAGGATGAGAATCGCGTTGCGCTTGGGAGTCTTGAAGAGCTCGCGGCGCAGAAACAGCGCCTGCGCGTATTGGCCCACTTCTACCTCGCATCTTGCGGCATGAAGAAACAGTCGCCCGAAGGCGGGAACGAATATCGCCAGCAACGCGGCTACCGCACCGATCGCCAGCGGGATTATCGCCGACAGCAATGTGGAGTGCGGGGTGTGCCAATACGGGTCGACCGTATCGGCACCGACAACCGCGAGCGCGGCGAGCGATACACCGAGCGCAAAAGCCTTCCAGGGCAGCTCGTCGTACGTGTCTGCCTTGCCGATTTCCGCGGCAACCACGCGCACCCCGGTCGCAGCGTGCACGCGGGCGACCTGCCGATCCAGCGCATCGATTTCGGATTCGCTGAGCAAAACGATGCGGTTCCCGTATTGTTGAGATCCAGCCGCGCCCCAAGGCGAATCGGCGCGGGTTATCGTAACGACTGGCCCGGCCGGCTCAGGGTCCGATCGTACGGGGGGCAGCGCCGAATGCCAAGTGTCGGTAGCGCGACGGGTGAGGCGCCGTCCCGACGGCGTAGCGCTTCACAATTATTCGATGCAGTAGCCATTCGTTCTATCGTGAACGCTAATGATGAGCATTGCCGCGTGATATAGGAACTTGGCGAGAAATGACGGTTATCGAATCGCTATTTGTATCACATCGATTCTTATAGCTTATGCCGGTGAGCCTCTCGCGACTCCTGTCTTTCCTGCAGTTTGCGCAGCGCATCGGCCCGCCCTTTGCGCAATGATCGGACGCTTAGGAAGATGCTGACGGTCGCGAACATGACAACAAGTATTCCTGATGCCGGCTGCGACGGCAGCAGGGCGAGTCCGCCGCAGAACCACGCGAGGAAGAAAAGAATAATGGCCAGTATTACGCCATGAACAAAACGCCGCTGGGCTTTCGTCGCGGTTCCATCAACCAACGACATATCCGTGACGAACATCGAGCGGCTCAAGAACACTTTGTGCTTGCCCCAATATCTGCCGCCTGGGGCGCCAGTACGGCCCAATATCGCCACATCGCTGGTTGTCAGTGGCCTGTTTTCGGTAACGACATGCCCCTCTTCGGGTTCAATCTTGCCGCTCCGAGAGACGTAGATGATCAAAGCGAGAAAGTCTGCGACGAAAAGAAGGCCGAACACTGCTGCGGCCACCAGGCTATAGGGCGCCAACGTAACTAGCAGGGAATCCATGAATCACCTCACTGCGTGCTGAACACGCTCACGTTTTGCATCCAGGAAACCAAAGCCGATCATGATTGCGCCCCCGATGGCGAGTATCCCGCCGAACGCACTGAAACACCATAATGCGACATAGGTGCTGAATTGGTTATCACTCGCAAGCCGGATTTGTTCGGGGTCCTTTGGCAAGTAAATGATTTTGATGGGTAAGTGTTCGTGAAGTGACGTCATGGTTGCAAAGTCCACCCCTATGCTGGTCTCGATCAATTTTCCCTCATCCGTGGTGAATCGAACGTCTAGCGGGTAGGAGTCGCCGTTCTTGCCGTGCACGGTGCTTTTGGTGAGCACGATGGCGGTTGCGGCTTTACCATGTATGCGAAATCCGCGCTCGCCGGCAAGGTTGGCCACGCCGATCAGCAAAAAGAGCATACCTACTAAGGACAAGCCCGCGCCGGCGAGCACCGGGCCATTGACTGAGCGCTTCGCCACGGCTGGCCGCGTCGCATCGGCCGCCGCCGCGGATGCGGCTCTGGGAGTCGGGTGTCTGTGAAGTGCCCGGATCGTGAGCCTCATGACGACCAGCCATATCACCACTATCCCGAGGAAAATACAGTCACCGATCATTGTGCTCGTGTCTGTACCAATATGGTACGTACCCGGTTGACCGGCCGCATAGGTGACTTTGAACGTATCGCCGGGCTTGATTTGATCCCAATAATCCGCGGTCACCCCCGTTTTGCCCTCGATCCGTTTTCCGTCGGTAGTGGTGAATGCGAAGTCCTCCTCGTACGAGGTCTTCGTGTACCCCCCTTGACCCGCCGGATGCATCACCTTCCCGGTGATGGTCGCGGTAGCTACCTGCCGTTGAGATGCGATTAAGTGAGCTGAATATTCCCAGATCATGCCCATCCCGACCCATCCGGTAGTGATGAACAAAAGCACGGCGAAGATGACGAAATATGGTGATTTCTTTGTTTTCGCGGATTTCGGTCGGGACATGTTGGTCACACGATTAACTCGACTGAATAGTTGCCGCAGAGAACTTCAAGCGATATCGCATGTTCTCACCTCTGCTTGATAATGAATGGCACCTGTTTCGCGAGCTTGTCGCGGATGTAAATCTCCAGATGGTATTGGCCGGCCGGCCACCCGTTGGTTGGGCTGTTCAGGTAGGCGCTGAATTCATCACCACCGGAGAACGATTTCTCGTCGATCTGATAGTTTGGCGGAGCGGCGCCGCCCGTGTCATCGGCGATCCACACCATTTTGATTGACACGCCGGGATCCACTCCGTCGACCTTCCCGACACACACGATCCTTGGAGTGTCGGTATAGAACTCGTTCGACGGATTCACAATCTCATAGTCGGGCGTTCGATCCGTCCCGAGTTCCGCCCGGATCACGCGTCCCACGCGCGCAGCGGCCGCTTCGGCACTGGGGTGCAATCGATACGCGCCCAAAAAGGCGGCTCCGATCACCGCTGCCCAGACCACCACCGCCACCGCCCGCGGCAGTGGGCCGGAGTCGCTCCGCGCCACGACCGTTTTTGCCATGTGGTCGCCGAGCCGCTGCTTCAGGTGCGAAAAAATAGCGATCAGGAAGCCCACGAGATACACGCCGATGCCGTCGATCACCCGCAACAAGTTGCGAATCAGCGATTGTTTGAGCCCAATCGTGCCCCCGTCGGTGCGGCGAACTCGCACATTCAAGATGAACTTGCCCAGTGTGGCGCCCAACACGCCTTCCAGTAGCCATACATAGAGAAATCCAAAAATCCCCACGATGCCGAAAGTGACATTCGCCGCCGTGCTATACAGCTTAAACCCGTTGCCGGTGACTCCGCCCCAACGCACCGCCGCCCACATTCCGACCAGCGCGTAGATAGCGCCCACCACCGCCGCGTCCAGGATTGTCGCGATTGCCCGGTCTCCCATTCCAGCAAGTGCCGCGCCGGCGATCAGTGGGGCAACTTTGGTTTGCGTAGTGGGCGCTACCGTGGTTGGAGGGATCGTGGCCGAGGCCGGCAACGCCGCTCCACACTTACTGCACGTCTGGGATCCGTAGACGTTGTTATTTCCGCAGGCAGGACAAAACATAAAAACCTCCGTCGGGCGCCTCGGATAGTTTAGGTCCCTCAACTCGCCGCTAGGGTCGCTCGTAACACAGTCTTTGCAGGGCGCTTCAGCAAGCGGCGTTCGAGAGTTGTGGCAAGGAGCGCCAATTTGTCCTTGGTCGGTCCGGAGGCGTGTTGGCATCGGAACAGTACGTACGCCAGGGCCCGCCTGTCGACAAGGAAGCTCCACAGCCATTTGACGCCCTCGCCATGTCCATAACCTTCGGGCGGCTTCGCTCCCTGCAACTTGAGTTGCGAGCGTGAAACGAGCATTCGGCGCACGGCATACACGTCGCTCCCCACCACCGCAATGGCGCCAAAGAGGATGAGATACAGCGAAAGCCAGCCATGGCCTGTAATGAAATTGAGGAAGTTGACGATGAATCCCGAATGACCCACGCTGAAGTTGTTGCGGAAATGATCGAGCATGGACCAAAGGAATCCGCTGGCCCCGAGGAGATATCCCAAGGGTACGCGCGGGCGCCATAGCAGGGCCAGACCCAACGTAACGCCGGCTAGCGCGGTCCAGCTTTGGTGCCCGATCGTGAGCCCAGTGCCCAAGATGGCCGTCGTGGGCAACCAGGACACCGGATGCCACACACCGAAGTGATGTTGTAAAGGCGTCCTCGACCAATCCAAAGCCCGCGCCACTGGCCGCCGCCAGCAGCAAAACATCGCTCGCGCCCATGCTCCATACACGCGCGCGACGCTGCTGCCAGAGGTAGACGGCGACCGGCGCGAACTTCATCGACTCCTCCAGGAAGGGCGTAAACAATTTTCGGCTGACTGCGTTGCCATCCGGCTGAAGGATGGTGAATAAATAGTCGACCAGCCACACCACACTCATCATCGCTCCGCCCAAGCAATAGAAGGTGGCCATCTGATTGAGACAGATCGTGCGCGTTGCGCTGGTAATCAGGATCATCCCGACAAGAAAAACAATCGACGATTGATCGTACCTGTCCGATAATCTGCGTATTCCAACCTGAGGGACCAAGCATTCAATATGGCGTGAACGACAAGGATCGAGACCAGCGTCGATTCTCAATCCTCATGTCGACGATCCTGCCGTGACTCTTGTCTTTACCTTAAGTCATCCCCACACACACGTGGCGTTAGGTCTCGCTGCAATTCCCAACTCACTTCGGCGCGGCCGCCCGTTCAAATTTTTCGAGCGTCATCAGGTTGTGCGACAACAAATTGCCTTTAACTTCGAATCGGACATCCTGCCTGACGAATCCCACGCCAGGGGTAAACCACTGTGTCATGGTGACATTCATCGGCAGAAATTTCGTCTCCGATATTTGCATGGGCATCATCATTTCCGTGCGCACGGATATCGCCCGATAGGATCCTGCCGGTACGGTAATTTGTTCGGGTGCGAAAGCGGTTTTCTTGGAACTGACCACACCTTGCCGATCCTGCCAGGTCCACCTTTCGCCGGGCGCGAGGGCGTGGCTCAACAGCACTTCGGGAGGGTCAAAGTCGGACTGGCTTTGCGCGACGTAATCCACGGCTCTCGCGTGCAGCAAGCCCCCAGGCGTCAACGCGTACCAATCAATATTTGCCAGCTTACCCTGGCCCATGGCTTCAACGCGGGTGTAGGTTTTTCCGCCGATATCTTCGGTGCCCGCGACATGAACGATCAGGGTAGTCTCGACGACCCCATTTTTTGCCATGCGTGCGTCCTCCCCTTCGAAATGAGCGAGAGGTCCGACATCCTTGTGCAGGTGGTAGGTCCAGCTTGTTCCGAGCGCGAGCGGGTAGTCCTGCGCGCGAAGGGTAGCGGGCGACAAGAATATACCGCCTAAAAGGATCATCGCTATGGAGGGAAACGTCACTTTCTTCATGTGCATCTCCATTATGATCGCGCGGAATCTGCCGGGTCCCTAGAGGGCAGTTCGGGAACAATCTTGCGCTCGACGTTGGCGGAAGTCGAGTGAAGGCTTGGCGGCCGTAATTCCGGCACGGCCAGTGCCTGGAATTGGCCGATCAGCAACCGATGAGCTTCTGCAAACCTGTCATTGCGCTCGTGGCCTGCGATTAGCTAATCCATAACGCTGAGGTGAAAGTGCGTGACGAGACAATGCATCGTGGTCGCAGGGCACTGCGTCTCCGGGCGCACTTCGATGAGTTCAAAATGTCGTGAGCAGACCAACAAATTCGGTGTGGACTATTGCCCGACACCCATCGGTCACGAGCCGCTCACCACCGCCATAGTATCGAAGACAAATCTATTTTTACTTCATGTTCAATCACTTGCGACCACTCAACACGATCTGGACCGAAGGTTGGCACGGCGCTCGCACTGTAGATCTCCGAGCAGATGCTCAAACAGTAAACCAACTCAACTTCTTAATTTAGGAGAATTGACATGTTGACTATCAATGATCTGCATCAGGAACAGGAACTGTCGTCGTTTGAAATGGGCAACGTTGCCGGCGGCACCAAACTGACCGAGGCAGAGGGGGGTTTGGTAGAAGGGGTCGGTGACGTTTTGAAAGGGCTTGGTCTGCAGGGGGCAGCCAACGTTGCTTACACCATAGCGGGGGCGATCTATTGCTCACCTCCTGGTGCCTGCGGGTCACACGGCTGACCAAGCCGTCCTTGGGAGGCGCGGCAGCCTGCGTGCTGCGCCTCCGTTTTCATCTTGCGATCGCTCGAACTTTCGCGCGCGTTTCACGCGCAGCGCTATGAATGGCCGATCGACTGGAACTCTCCCACGGGCGAAGATCGGGTCTGATGAGCTTCGCATGCGCTCCAGTGATCGGCTGCCGTAAAGCGGACCTTCGCCACCGGCCGCTATACAGGGTCAATGATCGACCGATCGGCGCGGCGCACACTAGCTGGCTCCTTCACCACAGGAGACAGTCATGGAAACAACCGAGAGCAATGTCACCGTCCGCCCGCCCTGGAACAAGGGCAAGCTTGTCGGCCAGAAGGCACCCTTCAAGCTCAAAGAGATATGGGCCATTCGTGTTCGGCTGCAACTCGCCATTCGGCGGCGCGAACTAGCCCTGTTCAATTTGGCCATCGAGCAAGCTTCGAGCCTGTGACCTCGTTAAGTTGAAGGTCCGCGATGTATGCCACGGCCAGACCGTGGCTGCACGGACGATCGTGTTGCAGCAGAAGACGCAGCGATCCGTCCAGTTCGAGATTACCGAGCCGACTCGGGAGGCCGTTGGAGCCTGGATCTCTCACGCCGGGCTAACATCGGAAAGTAGTCTATTCCCAAGCCGTCTCCACAGCTCGATGCATCTATCCACCCGGCAGTACGCACGTATCGTGGATTCCTGGGTCAGCCAGCTGGGATTAGACAAGGCAAGCTACGGGACACACACGCTCAGACGGATGAAGGCGACCCTGATCTATCGCCGGACAAAGAATCTCCGTGCTGTTCAGCTCCTGCTCGGACATACGAAGCTGGAAAGTACGGTCCGATACCTCGGTATTGAGGTCAATGACGCACTCGAAATGGCAGAGCAGACCGAGGTATAGCATAGCCGGAGTTGGGGCCAGGCCGGTCGGCGTTGGAGGGGCGCTGACCGGCCAAAAGGGGGCATAATCGCCTCTTACCGGACGCTCACCAGACGTTGCAAGCCAACTCCCGCCAAGTACCAGATGCCCCAAAAATCGGCATAGCGATGTAATAGAACTCAAGCAGTTGCCAGGGTCGTTGCCTAACACCCGTCTTTTGATCGATTATTTGAAGCAACTTTAGTTGCGTGGTAAAAGTCTGAAAGAGATGCTCCCGCCCCGCGCGGGCTTAAATAAAGGCGTCTGGGATGGAATCAAAACAACTAGGTATAGGCGCGCCACCGTCAATTCGACCTGCTTCAGGGAGAGAAGAACTGGAGCAGCTTTTTCGTTACCGAATTTACGTAGACGAAATGGAGCGCAAGCTGAAGTACGCAGGCGGACCCTGAATCGAGGAGGAGTGAAATGAGAAAAGCAATTGCACTGGGAGTGATTGGGTTGGCGGCTTCTCTCGCTCTTGCGGCCACAGAGAAACTGAAACCGCTGAATTTGGAGACGGGCCTTTGGCAAACGACAATGACGGCGAAGTATACCGGGCTTCCACCGCAAATGGCGTCGGCCGTAAATCGAACAATGACCGTCAAGGGTTGCATCACGCCGAAGGATTTGAGCACCAATGAGTGGGTGACTGGATTCAAGTGTTCCTCCTGGACTGTGCTGCAGTCCACAGGGACCGACATGGAAGCGGAGGGGAAGGCCTGCGATGCGGGTAACGGGATGACGGCCGACGGACACGGCAAGTTCCACGCCCCGGACTCGGAACACCTCACAGGAGCGATCGATGCTGATTTCACTGGTTTCACTGGGAACGGCTCGCCAGTGCATCTCCATGAGGATTACACCAGCAATTGGCTTGGTGCAACGTGCCCGGCGGACGTGAACTAGGGGTTCGGAAGTTTGTCTGCCGTGACAGAAATTCTTCGTAACAATTCAACGATCTTAGCCATCCGCTGGCGATGCCGGAAACGAAGGCTTTATCAACTTCATCCATCAAGTTCGGAGCGTAATACCAGGAGTGCCTGCAGAACCCGGCTGTTTGGTACCGCGGCGAGCGGCGCGATGATCGGTCTTCTTTGGGCGAGCGCGGTCGCTGCCGCATCGCCCGACGCCTGTGCGGTCCTAACGCAGACCGAGGTCGCCGCCGCGCTCGGCGTTTCTGTTGGCGCGGGCGAACGGCTAGTGCCGAACGAGACGGATTTCTGCACCTGGCACGAACAGGGCAAGAATAAAATGGAAGCCAGGTTCGTGGCCATCAGTTTCCTCGCCGAGGAGACGTATCAGATGCGCAAGATGATGTTGAAGAACAACACGCCTGAGGGCGGCATCGGCGACGAGGCCTATTTCTCCAAGGAGAAGGGAATGGTTTCCACCCTCACGGTCAAGAAAGGCGGTACCTATTTCGAGGTAACCGCGCTGGGTCACGATGCCTCGGTTAGAGGCAAGGGTGACGACTTAGATCAGAAGGATAAGGAGGTCGATCGCGCGATTGCGCGGCTGATCCTGAAGAAGCTCTAGCGTCCCGCCGTACATTGGCCATCGATGGCGTCCAAATTCCGGCCGCTCAGGGACGCCTGCCTTCCACAATTCCATAGTCGACTGTGAGTTTTTCGCCAGCTTGGATGTCTCTTGCCGCAAAATCGACGCCATAGAGATCTTTCCCTGGATCAACTCGGACGTTGGGCGTATCGCTGTGATTTATGAAGCGATAATCATAGCAGCAAAGAATAAATCGGTGACGCCGGGGATGAGATTTCGCGGCTTATTGTAGATAGCAACGTATTGGTGTCCGCTTTCACTAGCGCCGAAGGCGTTTCGCGGCAGGTGCTACGCCGTGTGCTGAACAATGAGGCTGAAGCGTTGATCTCGCTGCCGCTGTTCGCCGAGTACGAAGCGGTGCTCGGTCGGCCTGAGACACAGCGGCGCTGTCCGCTAACCGCGACGGAGCAATCCCAACTGCTCGATGCTTTTTTGTCCCGGACGCGGCTCGTCGAGGTGTATTACCGTTGGAGACCGAACTTGCCGGACGAAGGTGACAATCATGTGTTGGAGTTGGCCGTTGCGGCGGGCGATGCACCGATTGTGACACTTAATCGGCGGGATTTCCGCGGTGGTGAATTGCGTTTTCCGGGGATCATCGTCCAGACGCCGGGAGCGTGGCTGAAGTCGCGAGCGCCTTTGAAGGAGTAGAACCATGTCGACACTGACCATCCGTCTGCCTGCTACCAAGCACCAGCGGCTCAAAGACTTCGCGCGGGCACGCGGTGTGAGTCTGAACAAGCTGGTGGAGGAGTGGGCCACCGTAGCGCTCGCACAACGTGATGCCGAGAACCACTATCGGCTGCGCGCCACACGCGGTCGACCAGAGGTGGGCCTGGCGCTACTCGATAAGCTCGACCGCACGCTCGGACGCCGGTCGGCGAGAAGGAAAGGCACGGGCTAGGGTACCGATCAGAGGCAGGAAAGCTCAGGCGGCGTGATCTTAGACAAGCTCGCGGGGACGATCGGTAGCGCGAGGGTATGAGTGATACAAAGATCAAATCCTCCCCATGATTTGAACCTACGGAGATGGAGACCGCAGTCGCGCGGGACGAATTGTCAGCGGAGCGCAGTGACCAGCGCCTTTTTGCCCGGTGCCATGCACAACGCCTGGTCGAAATCTCGGTACTTCCCGACCTTTGGCGACGCCTGGAGCTTCGCGGATTCGCGGAGGCCTGCACCGTGCAGATGGTCGCCAAGCGTTGGCGGGCTATTGAAGCCGTGGCCATGGCCCTGCAGCGCAATGGACGACTTGAACACGGGGAACTGCTACGGGCGGCGCAGCCCCGGTGATAAACTCGGCCGGCCGCGTTCAGAGACAAACAGATACGGGCTGTCTGGCCACCCACGTCGAAGCTATCGCAAGGCCCGCGGTTCAGGGCCGCGCAACGGATAAAAAAATGGCCCCCAGGCAATGGCATGGCCAGTATTTTTTTGCGGAAAGGATGAGCATGACTACAATCTCGAAGGCAAATGAGCTACCGACGCCGTTAGTCGGAGGCGGTCTCACGAGCCTAAGCGTTGCCGGTCTTACAAAGGCCGTGTCCGATCATCTGCGCTATTCCGTTGGGTACCCGCCCGCGGTCGCGGACGCACATGACTATTACCGCGCGCTGGCACTCGCGGTGCGTGATCGCATGCAGGACCATTGGATAAATTCCACGCAGACCTATTTTGATCAAAAAAGTAAGGTCGCATGTTATCTCTCGGCGGAATTCCTCATCGGGCCGCAGCTGGGCAACAACCTTCTAAACCTCGAAATCGAGGAGCCCGCGCGTGCGGCGATGACGGAACTCCGCCAGGATCTAAGCGTGATTCTGGATCAGGAGGAGGAGCCAGGATTGGGCAACGGCGGCCTCGGACGGCTGGCCGCTTGTTACCTCGATTCGCTCGCGGCGCTGGAGCGCCCTGCGATCGGCTACGGCATACGCTATGAATTCGGCATCTTTGACCAAGAAATCCGCGACGGGTGGCAGGCGGAAGTGACTGACAAGTGGCTGCGCCGTGGTAACCCCTGGGAAATCGCCAAGCCCGCGGTAGCCTATTACGTCAACTGGGGCGGTCACACCGAGTCCTATCACGACAATCAAGGTCGCTTTCGCGTACGCTGGGTGCCATACCGGGTGGTGAAGGGTACCGCCTATGACACCCCGATCCAAGGTTACCGCGTCCAGACCTGCAATACGCTGCGGCTGTGGAGTGCCGAGGCAATCGAGTCGTTCGACTTCCAGGCATTCAACACAGGCGATTACTACCAGGCGGTCGCGGAGAAAATGCTGTCGGAGACCGTCACCAAGGTGCTTTACCCCAACGACGAGCCGGACATCGGCAAGCGGCTGCGTCTCGCGCAACAGTATTTTTTTGTGTCCTGCTCGCTGCAGGACATGCTGCACCTTCTCGATATCGTAGGAAGTCCGCTGCAAGAGTTCGCCCAGCGCTACGCTGTGCAACTCAACGATACGCACCCGTCAATCGGCGTAGCCGAATTGATGCGGCTGCTGGTTGACGAGCGCGGGCTAGCTTGGGACGAGGCTTGGGGAATCACGGTGCAAACCTTCGGCTACACCAATCACACACTGCTGCCCGAGGCGCTCGAGACCTGGCCTCTGCCCATGTTCCAGGAATCGCTGCCGCGGCACCTGGAGATCATCTACGAAATCAATGCTCGCTTCCTCGGCGAGGTGCGTGCACGTTTCCCGGGGGACGAGGCACGTGTGGCGCGCATGTCTTTAATCGATGAAGGAGGGCACAAGCGCGTGCGCATGGCGCATCTCGCCACCGTCGGCAGTCACGCAGTTAACGGCGTTGCGGCGCTGCACTCTGATTTGCTGAAGACCAGCGTGCTGAAGGATTTTTGCGAACTCTGGCCGGAGCGCTTCAGCAACAAGACCAACGGCGTGACGCCACGGCGCTTTCTGGCGCTTGCCAATCCAGGGTTGCGCGAGCTGATCACCGGTTCAATCGGCGATCGCTGGGTGGCGCATCTGTACGAACTTAAGAAGCTGGAAGGGTTTATCGATGACGCATCATTCCGGCAGAGCTGGCGCGCGGTGAAGCAGGCAAACAAGCAAAGGCTGGCTGCTTACCTGCGCAAGCATACCGGCGTCGAACTCGACCCGACGTGGCTGTTCGACATCCAAGTCAAGCGTATCCACGAGTACAAGCGCCAGCATCTGAATGTGCTGCACATCGTCACCCTCTACCATCGCCTGAAGCAAAACCCCGCGCTCGACATCCCGCCGCGCGCCTTCATCTTCGGCGGTAAAGCGGCGCCCGGTTATTTTATCGCCAAGCGCATCATTAAACTCATCAACGCGGTGGCCGAGACGGTGAACAACGATCCGACGGTAAACACGCGCTTGAAGGTTGCCTTCATGCCCAACTTCAACGTCAAGAATGCCCACCTCGTCTATCCCGCAGCCGACTTGTCAGAGCAGATCTCCACCGCTGGCAAAGAGGCTTCGGGCACTGGCAATATGAAATTTATGCTCAATGGTGCGCTGACCATTGGGACGCTCGATGGTGCCAATGTGGAGATGCGGGAGGAGGTCGGCGCGGATAATTTCTTCCTCTTCGGGCTCACTGCGACCGATGTGGAGCGCGTTCAGCGGGAAGGCTATCGGCCTGCAGCTTACATCGAGGTCAATGCGGAACTTCGCGCGGTACTCGACCTTATCGGGAGCGGCCATTTTTCGCGCGGCGACGCGGAGGTGTTCCGGCTGCTCGTCGGTAATCTGTGCTATTCCGATCCGTTCCTCGTATTGGCCGATTACGCGGCCTATGTGGCCTGCCAGGAGCAGGTGAGCGCGGCGTGGAAGGAGACGGAGCGTTGGGAGCGCATGTCCATACTCAACGTTGCGCGCGGCGGCAAGTTCTCCTCCGATCGCGCTATTCGCGAGTATTGTGATGAAATCTGGACCGTGGGTCCAGTGTCGGTCAATTCAATTAAGACGTAGCGTTAATATAATCCACGAGCAGGGCCGCGTTTTCCGTTGCGATAGCAACGCCACGACTGTCGATTGTTGCTTAGGCAAACTGACCATGCGCCCGTCGGGCCGGGCGACTACAACAGGGCGGGGTGGGGATGGATTTATGTCGGGGGCAGCAGCGGCAGGGCTAGATTCAAGGGCGCCGGTACAGCACAAAGCGCTCCCCTGCTACCGAGATCGCTTCCGGCGGCGGCTCGCGTACATCTGGCCGCCGAGGCGCGATTCATGAGCGCTTGAGCACATCATCGTCCCCGAGATGCTCCAGCGCTTGAGCAAGTAAGTTCTCCATGGGGCGATTGCCATATTGTATTCGCGAAAAGCCTTGCGAGTAAGCCGACGTTCGCTCCCACTACTTTATGTATTGCTGGAGACCTTTGACCAATGCGTCGAATGTCATCCGGCACCGTGGGCTACTGCGAAGATTCTCGTGCATGGTGATCCACGTATCCATCTGCAAAGAGAACTGGCGCGGAAATAGCCGAACGATCGAGTCATCGCGGCGGGCGATCGCCGCTTGGCAGACGCCGATCCCGGCGCCGAAGCGGATCAGGGCGAGTTGCGCGAGGTTGTTGTCCGTGCGGATGGCGAACGCTTCGCGCCGCCAGGTGCTGAATGGCTTGCTGGCGCTGCGGATAAATGCGGTCGTTTGATCAAAGCCGATCAGCGCATGATTGGCCAAGTCGGCCATGACGCTCGGTGTGCCATAGCGCGACAGGTAGCGCTGATGAGCATGCAACCCCAGCTCGATCTGGCCGACGCGGCGCGCCACCAGCAGTTCCTGTCGCGGGCGCGCCATGCGTACCGCAATGTCGGCCTCCCGGCGCAGCAGATCCTGCATGCGGTCCGTAAGCACGAGTTCCACGACGAGATCGGGGTGCTCATCGCGGAGACTCGCGACGATTGGCGGCAGCACCTCGACGCCAATGACGTCGCTGGCCGTGAGCCGCACCGTTCCGCGTACTCCGGTGCCTTGACTTGCGGCGGCACGTTCCAGAGCCGCAGCCGTGCTCCGCATGGATTCCGCATAACTTCGCAGCGATAGCGCAGCCTCCGTGGGCATCAGACCGATTTGCGAGCGGGTGAACAGGGCGAGGCCCAAGGACTTCTCCAGGGCCGCGATGTGACGCCCCACGGTCGGTTGCGCCACGCCGAGGGCGCGCGCCGCGCCCGACAGCGATCCTTCGTTGAGGACTGAAAGGAATGAGCGATAAAGCTCCCAACCGATTTCTGAGGCCATGCATAAATGTATAGCGGATCGCATGTCTTAAGCAATTCCATTAGTACCGTGGCAGGCCCACAATTTGCACCATCGGCAATTTGACGGAGAACAGCGATGATCAACAGCAACACGGTTTTGGTTCTGGGTGCAACGGGCGGCATCGGTGGTGAGATGGCGCGTCAGCTACGGGACGCCGGCTGGAACGTCCGTGCGCTGCATCGCGGTGCGGCACAGCCCCTCGAGCAGCGGGACGGGATGACTTGGGTTCGCGGCAACGCCATGAACGCCGAAGACGTCAGAGCCGCGGCGGAGGGTTGTTCGATCATCGTGCACGCGGTCAACCCTCCAGGATATCGGCGTTGGGCAGAACTCGTATTACCCATGCTGGACAACACGATCGCTGCTGCACGCATCGCCGGAGCCACGATCGTCCTGCCGGGCACGGTCTATAATTTCGGTCCCGACGCCTTTCCAACGCTCACCGAGGAATCTCCTCAGCATCCCGTTACTCGCAAAGGGGCCATTCGGGTCGAAATGGAGCGGCGGCTGTTCGCGGCCAGCAAAACCGGCGCTCGTGTGCTCATCGTGCGGGCCGGCGATTTTTTCGGGCCCAAGGCGGCGAACAATTGGTTCTCGCAGGGGTTGCTCAAGCCGGGTAAGGCGGTCAAGGCAGTGAGCTATCCGGGCCGTCGCGGTGTCGGACACCAGTGGTCGTACCTTCCCGATGTGGCGCGCGCAATGATGGAGCTGCTCGCGCGTCGTGATTCGCTCGGACCGTTCGCCACGTTCCATATGGCCGGCCACTGGGATGCAGACGGCTCGCAGATGGTGGAGGCGATCCAACGAGTGGTTGCGCGGCGGGCCGGTAGGAAAGCGCGGGTCAGCGCTTTCCCATGGTGGCTGCTCACTCTTGCATCGCCTTTCGTCGCGACGTTCCGCGAGATACACGAGATGCGCTACCTCTGGCGCGAATCGGTACGTATGGACAATGCTCGGTTGATAACCGCTCTCGGGCAAGAGCCCCACACTCCGCTGGATGAAGCAGTCGAAGCAACTTTGATCGGGGTCGGTTGTTTCGCCGCGTCCGTAAACCAGGACGGCGGTGCGCCCGTTTAGGCGATGCGCAGTGGGACCGGAACATGAAAATACAAATCGACTACTGGGTGAGGATCCTCGTCAAAATTCAACTCGTCACTGCGAACTTTGATCCGGAGGTCCTGCAGTTGCCCGGCGGAAGCCTTATTGCATCCCTTCTTTGGATTTACGTGACGGCACGGTCGTTTTGGTCTGTTTGCACATATGGCTCTGTCGCGCTATCCGGGCACTACCCCGGCCGCACCTACTGCCTCTTCGGTTCCCGATTCTCTAATGGCGCGTGAATCCGACTCAACGAAGTCATGTATCGACCGGTACGCGCTATACCGTCATCCTTGAAACCCAGACCTTCCGCAAGTACGTTTGCAAGCGTGCCGATAGCGACGTGTACCGTCATCGATTGCGAGTCCGTGAGCTTGGCGCCATTGATCGTGATTTCTGATTTCCGCTTCTTCTCGCATGATTGCCAGCCTCCCTGTTCGGCGTATTATGGACCAACTTAGCGCGGGCGCGGCAACCATCAGCGCTGAGGCGACGCTGAGCGATGCGACACGCACGATGATGGCTCGCAACGTCCGCCTCTTGCTCGTCGTCGCTGCCGACCAGTCTGTCGCCGGAACACCGATGATCGGACCCCAAGGACTCTCGGCGGGAGACGCACGTGCAACTCTGGAGGGATGACATGCCGCCTGAACTGGTTGACAAGAAGTTTGGCGTGCATGTTGACGTGCTAAAGCTCGGTCTTGTGAGCTTGCTGACGGATCTCAGCTCCGAGATGATTTTTTCGGTCTTCGCGATTTTTTTTACGACGATCGCAGGTGCATCTGCCGCACTGCTCGGTCTTGTTGAGGGCGCCGCCGACTTTTCCGCATCCTCCTTGGATTACGTCGCGGGTTGGTTGTCGGACAGAACTGGAAAGCGCAAGTTCTTCGTTCTGGCGGGTTACAGCTTTTCTACGCTGGCGAAAGTCATTCTGCTGTTGACCAGTTCGATCATTGGTCTGAGTGTCTTTCGCGTAATCGAGAGGATGGGGAAAAGCTTCCGGGGTCCGCCGCGCGATGCCTGGCTTTCGGCGGTTGCCGGCAAAGGTGAGCGCGGATATTCGTTTGGAGTCCACAAGGCGCTTGACAAGTCTGGAGCCGTGATCGGGCCGTTGGTCGCGTATGGGTTGATTTCGCGGCTCGGGGATCATGCGTCGACGTATCGGACGCTGTTCTGGGTTGCGCTCGTCCCAGCGGTGCTCAGCGTTGTGGTGCTGTGTTTCATCAAGGATCAACCCGGGATTCAGCACCGGCGCGACAGCATGTTCAAAACATGGAAAGCCTTGAGCCCCGACTTCAAGCGCTACCTTGTCACCGCGGGGATCTTCTCGCTGGCCTATTTCAGCTTCGGCTTCCTCCTGTTGCGTGCCCACAGTGTCGGTTTCGCCGTCAAGGACATTGTGTTGCTCTACGCGCTGTTCAACATCGCGTTCGTTTTAGCCGCGCCGCTGATCGGCCGACTCGGCGATTGGTGGGGCAGGGCACGTATCATCCTGCTCGGCTACCTGACCTATCTATTGATGAGCCTGGGGTTCGCATTCGCGACCACGAAACCGCAGGTGATTGTCCTGTTCGTCATCTACGGCGTGTTCTATTCGATCGACGAAGCACAGAGTAAAGCATTCATCGCGGACGTCGAGTCGGAGCGACGCGCATCTGCGATCGGCGTCTACAATTTTCTTACGGGGCTCATTTACGTGCCTGCTTCGCTGGGCGCTGGAGCGTTATGGGTCATTAGTCCAGCCAGCGCCTTTCTGGCCGCTGCCAGCCTTTCGCTTGCAGCGATGGCGGCGTTTGCAATCTTGCGCCCAGATCGGCACCGGGGGTCCGGCGCCGTTCTCGGACAATCGTGACTGACGGAGCGGATAGTGCTTTGGCCTTGGAGCGAACCTTTGCAATGTGACGGGGATTCGCCTCGCACCACAGAGGCGAAGGGATGCTAAGTCTGCCGGGGAAGCCCCTCGGCGGGCGATTCCGGTCGAAAGTGACGCGTGAACCACGTCGCTGCCAGTGATGCAACCTGTTCAAGAGCACCGGGCTCTTCAAACAGATGCGTCGCTTCGGGCACGATGGCTAACCGTGCCTCACAGCGCAAATGTGCGAGTGCTTGTCGATTCAGGGCCCTTCGAGCAACGCTGATCCTATCGCACAAGTTGTTTGTATACTTGCGCTGAAATTGGCGGAGTCTATGTAATAGTGCTGACTCGACCGCGGATTCTTCTAATGGTCGCCGCGACCTTTGCCTGTCAATCTGCTCCTGATGGCATACGCGGATTGCGGCAGGCGTCCGCTGGCACGGCCTTCGAGAGGGGACCCGAATATGGACACGAACGTCCCGCGACCCGAGATCGGTCAATGGTACACGCGATCCGACAAAGGGGAGATGTTTCAGGTCGTCGGCCGCGATGAGAATTCCCGCGCGATCGAGATTCAAACTTTCGATGGCGAGCTCGATGAAATAGATGTCGTGACCTGGGCTACGCTCCCGCTCGAGCGGGCCGAACCGCCGGAGGATTCGACCGGTCCGATGGACGACGTGGAGACGGATGACCTCGGCTTCTCGGAAACCGAGATGGCGCCGGCGGATTTCACGCAGCCGCTGCAGCCAGTAAGAGTGGAGGGCGAGAGCTGGGAGGAGACAGAACCCGAAGAGGAACGTGATCCTCTGGGTGAGGGCACCCCTGAGGAGCCCTTCAGTGCGGATATTCCCGATGTGGACGAGCGGGCTCGCTGAGCCCCGGCGCTCTCGCGAGGATCGGCCGGCTACACGCAATATCGAGTTCGGCGTGGCGCACGAACCAGCACAGAACCCTCTTTCGCGGCACCGGCTTCCCGTTCGGGAAGTCACGGTTCTGCCCATTCAACCGGTCGATCGCCGGGCGCTGGAACAGATCGCTGCGGAGTTGCGGTCCCGGGGGGTCAAGGTCCAGCTGAAACCATCGATCCTTCGGCCACGCGATTGCTACGATGCACACCGAGGACAGTTCAAAGCCGATGTGCTCCTGGAGCGCGTCGAGCTTGCTGCAGAGCGGCCCGTGATCGGCATTACCGACGCTGACTGCTATGCGGGCGCGCTCAACTTCGTCTTCGGTATTGCAGACCTGGGCGGCGGAACCGCGGTGGTGTCGTTGGCGAGGCTTCGCGCGCGCGCCAGCCCGAGCACCTTCGCCGCGCGTGCGCTGAAGGAGATCTGCCATGAGCTGGGCCATGCCGTGGGGCTTCGCCACTGCGAGAATCCGTGCTGCGTGATGTGCTTCAGCAACTCTTTGGCCGAGGCGGACGCCAAAGGGGAGGAGTTGTGTGCATCCTGCATGCGCCGTTTGAGGGCGGCGTGATCGATAGGGTCGGCAGCGCAGCCGCCGCTCCAGTACTCGCGCCGAAGTAGCCGACAGTAGCCGGCGCAGTTCCGCTTGAGCCTGCGCCCATTGAGTGGCGCAATCGGCCGTCGCGTGTGGAATGTCGAATCGCAGCTCCCGGGTCTGGACAGCGATCCGCTCCTCCAAACTCAGGCGGCGGGCTCGAGATAGGCGGCGAGCACGCGCCGCTCGCCACCGCGGATGAAGTCCACGACGACCTGATCGCCCTCGACGCGCAGCACGTCGCCGCTGCCGAAGCGTGCGTGATGGACCTTCTGTCCGCGCGTGAACCGGGGAGCCGCAGATGGCTTAGCGGCCGGCCGGCTCATCGGGCGCCTTGTAAGCCTCGGCGCCGGGATCGGTCTCACGCAATTGTCACAGCGGCCGCAGCGCTCGGCCTGCGGCTCGCCGAAATACTCGCGCAGGAACTGCATGCGGCACATCGTGGACTCGGCATAGTGCATCATGGCATGCAGCCGCTCGCGATCCTCCGCGTAGCGGTGCGCAAAGTCGGCGACAAACTGCTCGCGCTCCCCGTTCTGCATTCGCCGTCGTGCCCGAAGCCGGATTCCGGTACGCTGCACGGTACCCATCGCCTCGAGAGCTGCGCCAATGACCGCGGCTCGGTGCGGGGTAAGTCGGCTCGCCTCCGCAAGCTCGGACAGAGTGAGGCCTGGCTCCGCGCCCGCTGGCTTCTCGAGCGCTCGCAGCACGCGGCTCACTTCCTCCTCGCGCGGGTATTTGCCTGCGAGCAGAAAGCTCCATACGCGCCGATCCTCCAGGCGGTACAGCAGCACGCAACGCGCGGGCAGGCCATCGCGCCCGGCGCGGCCCGCCTCCTGGTAGTAACTCTCCACGGAATCCGGGAAATTCCAGTGCACGACGCTGCGCACGTCGGGTTTGTCCACGCCGAGACCAAAGGCGCTCGTGGCCACGATCACGCGGCATCCGCCGGACATGAAGCGCTCCTGCGCCGCCTCACGCACGCGCCGCCGCAGCCGTCCGTGGTAGCACTCGGCCGGGATGCCGCGCGCGCACAGCCATTCGTGCAGTTCGTTCGCGCGGCGAACCGTTGCGACGTAGACGATCGCGGCGCCCGGCGTCGATTCGAGGACCGAGAGAAGCTGCCTCTCCTTCTCGCCACGGTTGACCGTGCGCAGGACCTCGAAAGTGAGGTTAGCCCTCTCGATACCGGTATCGATGACCCGGGCGTCGGGAATGCCTAAGCTGTCCAAGATATCGCGCACTCGCTCCGGCGGTGCCGTCGCCGTCAGAGCGAGGACCGGCGGATGGCCGAGATCCTCGATCACCTGCCTGAGATGCAGGTAGGAGGGGCGGAAGTCGTGGCCCCATTGGCTCACACAGTGCGCCTCGTCCACCACGAACAATGCGACACCGCGCCGTTTCAGGGGCTCGACATGCGCCGGGTTCTCGAGCCTCTCGGGCGTGAGCAGCACCACGTTGCGCGCTCCGCGAGCGATCGCGTGCTCCTGCCTGCGCTGCTCAGCCTCAGAAACGGTCGAATCCAGACGCGCGGTGTCGATCGCCGCCTGCGTAAGATGATCGAGCTGGTCGTGCATGAGCGCGATGAGCGGAGAGACGACGACCACCAACCCTTCGAGAAACAGCGCCGGCAGCTGGTAGCACAGCGACTTGCCCGCCCCGGTAGGCAGGATGCCGAGTGCATTGCGCCCGGCGAGCACGCTCTCGATGAGCTCGCGCTGCCCGGGTCGAAAACTCGTGATACCGAAGCGACGGGCCGCTTCGGCGCGGATGTTCGTCCACGAAATGGGCTCGGCTCGTCCCTTTGACGTTCGCACACTCTCCGGTGTCGCGCCACCTCGCGTCACGCTCGCTGCAAGCGTGAATGCTTGTGGTGCCGACGGATGAGACGCGCGACCACCACTTCACGATTGCCTATCGCTCCGATGCTCATACGCATTACCCCAGGGGCATTTGTGACAGCAGGGCAGGCATCTTGCAGGCTTTCGCAACCGATGCCTATGAGACGAGACCGAAACCTGCCTCGGAAAATCCCTATGAGCCCCCGGTGCTTTCGCGGCATTCACGCCGATTTCGATCTGAAAGCGGCGTGATTTGTGGACTGCTGGTAGCCCTGAGCGGGCCAACAGGTCGACGGCTTTTCAATCGAAAAAGATTTCATGGCAGGCGTGTTTGTAATTCTGAATCGCGCCGCCACGACGAGAGGCTTCACGGGAAGGCGGCTCATTCACTTCCAGCGGTGGGAAATCAAGCATCAAGCCCTAAAGGCCCGCGGGCATCTCGACATCCGCCGCGCCGTATCTGTTACCAGCGTTCGGGTCGAACGCTCGGCTTCTCACTTTCGGTCTGAGCCAAAGGATGATTCGCCACCAGTTCCGCCTTAACGAAAGCGAGGGATGTGGTATTGACTATTGTGTCGCGGCTCTCGCCCACCCCATTGGACGGAACACTCCTGAATTTGACCAACGGCGGCGAGACCTCAACGACCAGCAACGGCAAGGACACTTCGGTCGTGCCGCCATCTCTGCTGTGTTGCCATGTTACGAGTTTGTAGTACTTGCCGATCTCGAACATATAACCCTCTCTGATGTTTGGTATTGCGCGCCTCAGGGCAATTTCAGGCAATACGAGGAAACCGCGCCCGGTTATGGGAAAATCGACCGCCTCGGATCGTTTATCGTCGGCGATCTCAGTGGATCCTTCGACTTCAATACGCGAACTGCTGCCTGTAATTCCTGCTTGAGGCGCTTCAATTCCGCTTGTGTCGCGAACTGTTTCTGCTGGCCAAGGGCAGGTCTGGACGTTATCTTCCTGAATGCGGTTACGCACTTTCACCTATATCGTCGCCTCTCGGCAAGGCGCACGTTTCTCTTAGGAGTCTCGTGCCGGGAGAGGGCGGTTTCACCTTGATAATGGAATACTAACCATGGCTGGCCACTGGGAACATTTTCCCCATGAGGCTGACGTCGGCATTCGCGGCTTCGGCGCGACGCTCGCTGAGGCGTTCGAACAGGCCGCGCTCGCGATGAGCGCGACCGTGTGCGAATTGGGCGTGATAAAAGCTCAGGAGTCCATCACGATTGAATGTGAGGCGTCTGATCGTGAGCTGCTGTTCATTGAATGGCTGAATGCATTGATCTACCAAATGGCGACCCGCAGAATGCTATTCAGCCGCTTTTCTGTGCAGCTCGATGGTGGGCAACTGCACGCGGAGGCGTGGGGTGAGCCCATAGATCGGACGCGCCATGAGCCGGCAGTCGAAATCAAAGGCGCGACCTATACGTCGTTGCGCGTCGCACAGCAGGCCGGCGAGTGGGTGGCGCAGACCGTGGTGGATGTTTAGCTCATGGACCTGACGCTTCTCAAACGACGCTCGGAGCATGAATGGGAGATTCCCCTTCAGGGCACGATGCGCGTGCCGGGAGTGATCTACGCCAGCGAGACGCTGATACGCGACATGGACCGCATGGTCTACGAGCAAGTAGTCAATGTCGCAAAGCTTCCGGGCATTGTGAACGCGTCGTACGCAATGCCGGACGCTCACTGGGGCTATGGCTTTCCGATCGGTGGCGTGGCCGCATTCGATCCCGACGAGGGTGGCATAGTGTCGGCCGGCGGAGTGGGATTCGACATCTCCTGCGGCGTACGGTGTTTGCATACCGGGCTGGTGCGCGCCGATCTGATGGCGGTTCAGGAGCGGCTGGCTGATGCATTGTCTTTGCGGATTCCGGCGGGTCTGGGCGGCACGGGCGCCATCCATCTGAATACTGAGGAGATGGACGCGATGCTCGTCGGCGGTGCGAAGTGGGCCGTCGATAGACGTTGGGGGCTGCCGGAGGATCTCGAGCGCATCGAGGAGCACGGGCAGATGCTGCACGCCAAGCCCGGCAATGTATCGGAGCAGGCCAAGAAGCGCCAGCGCGACGAGATGGGCACGCTCGGCAGCGGCAACCATTATCTCGAAGTGCAGGAGGTCACGGCGGTTTTCGACGAGGCCATCGCTCGTGTCTTTGAGCTCAAACAAGGCGACATTGTAGTTATGATCCACTGCGGCTCGCGCGGCTTGGGGCACCAGATCGGTACGGATTTTCTCAAGCGCATGGCGATTGCCGCGGGACACTACGCCATCAGCCTTCCGGACCGCGAACTCGCCTGCGTGCCGATCAATTCCGACGTTGGCCAGGAATACCTGGGAGCGATGCATGCCGCCATCAACTGTGCGCTGGCCAATCGCCAGATTCTCACGCACCTCGTGCGTCAAGTGTTTGCCGACATTCTGCCGCGCGCGCACTTGTCGCTCCTCTATGACGTTTCACACAACACCTGCAAGATCGAGCAACATAGGGTTAACGGCATAGCGCGTGAACTGTACGTTCACCGTAAGGGGGCGACGAGGGCCTTTGGGCCCGAGCATCCTAGTCTGCCCAGCGCTCTGTACCTGGCGGGCCAACCCGTGCTGATCGGCGGGTCGATGGGCACCGCGTCCTACATACTCGCGGGTACCAAGCAGTCCGAATCCCGGGCATTCAGTTCGGCCTGCCACGGCGCCGGTCGGGCCATGAGCCGCCACCAGGCGCTGCGCACATGGAAGGGACGACAGGTGGTCGATGAACTCGCACAGCGTGGCATCCTGATTCGAAGTCCCTCGATGCGTGGCGTCGCTGAGGAGGCGCCGAACGCTTACAAGGATGTGTCCGCTGTCGTGGATGCCGCGCAAGCCGCCGGCCTCGCGCAAAAAGTGGCGCGACTTGAGCCAGTGGTGTGCATCAAGGGGTAGCCACAAACTTCAGGCGATAGCAGCTCAGCAGTGTAGTTGACGAGGGCCGCCTAACACGGACGATTTATTGATCTTAGTGACGTGCAGATGGCATCACCCAGACAAAAACGATGGTCGCAATGGGTAACCAAATCCAGCAATGCTCTGGATCTGGAGCACGGCGTGTTCACGTGGCGGGACCCGCGCCAGATCGCCCGATCGCTGAAGGCCTCTGCCGAGCGTAGTCGGCGCCGCAAGGCGGATCCGTTCCGCTCGGCCATGTCAATGCTCAGCTTCTACATCAACCGTGCTGGTCGGCAGCTCCCGGCGAGACAACGCGCCTGTCTGGAGACCGCGAAGGACGAGCTACGGCGGCTCTTCGACAGGCCGCCTCGGCGGCCGACTACGAAGCGCGCTGTGCGGAACGCGGGTGGCGGCCGAAAATCCGCGTCCCGGTCCCGCTGAGCGAGCGGGCCTGCGGGATCAACGCGCTGCGCTGCGCGTCTGCCGGTCCACGAGGTGTGCGAGCGAACCGAGCTGCTCCGCGATAATGCCGAGCAGATCATCGGTCGATACGATGCCGACGAGATCGCCGCTGGCGGCGACCACCGGCGCGCGCCGCACGCCCCGCTGGCGCAGACGCACCATGGCGTCGACGATGGATTCGTTCTCGCACAGCGCAAGCGGATCGCGGGTCATAATATCGGCCACCGGCAAAGCCCCGAGGTTGCTTGGGTGCTCGGGCAACGCGCGTGCGATATCGCGGTCGGTCACGATGCCGATCGGCACCAGGGGCTTGCCGCGCTGCTCGACGACGATAACGCACCCGACGTTTCTCTTGCGCATCTCGTAGGCCGCCTGCAGCAGCGGCTCGCCAGGGTTCACCATATAGACTTCGCGCGTACAGACTTCGCCGACGTTCATGCAACCAACCTCCGTGACACCGACCGCTGCCCTCAGTCGCCTCTTCCTATGCCAGCTCGGCGCGGTCGCGCAATTCGTCCCTTCACCGTAGCAGTTCAGCCCAAATGTGCGGAGACAGCCCTGATGGACTCGCTGATCGAACCCAGCGCCTCCACGCGGCACTGCTCCCTACGCAATCCCAACGGTCCATATTCTGACCGCACCACACCGCCAGACAAGCCAGCGAATGCCGCGGGGTGCTACGTGGAACTCCTCGTTCGGAGCTCGCGGGCTTCTACGAACGGCGCACCGCCACCATATCTCGGTCCTGTGCGGGGGAGCGAATGAGCCGGAATCGATATCGACGGCTTTGACCCATCGATCGCCGCGGGAACCGGGACGCCCGAGTCATGGTGGATTCCTCTACTAAGAGGTCATGGGAATACTGCAGGGGCTCGCCAAGCAAGGCGATATCGTCGGCGATAGCGGACGAGGTAAGCCGCACCACGACTGAGCATACACGAGTAGTTCCTGCCCTATTTTGATGCGTCCGCGAGGTCGCCATGACACCCGCGCATCGCAATTCACGCATCCAATAAGGCGTTGATAATCGTCGGCCGTGCGCATACGGACGGTGTGGCGATTGCACCTAGGGTTCTATTTAGAGACAAAATTCCCTATAAATTTCAACGTAACTTCGCTGATAGCGGTTCGGCCGCCGGTGTCCGAATGACGTTCCAGCTCGAGAGAAGGCTCGGCATTGGTACGCATCTTGCTTGCTCGGCCCCGAAGCGGCAATACAAGCCGAGGCGAGAACCGAGCTCCGAGAGAGCAATAGAGGGGATATGCGTTCCAAGCGAGTAATCGATCCACGGATGATGAGCGAGGCGCCCTCGGAACTGACGCCGCGATCCGCGCGCTCGCGACGTTGGGCGGTTGCGACGCGGGCAGTCCTGCTGCTGGCTGCTGCTGTATCATTTCAAGGCCGCGCGAACGACACGGTCGTGGCCGCCAATACGGGTCCCGCAGACACGGATCACGGCCAAGCGGAAGCCTCGACCGAAGGGCAACTGCAAGCAATCATCGTCACCGCAACGCGGCGCGCGCAAGACATCAAGGACATTCCTACGAGCGTATCGGCCATCGACGCCAATACCCTGGCCGACCATCACGTTGTGAGCTATGACGATCTGACGCGCACCGTTCCGGGCATCTCCTTCGCGGCCGGTCCCGGACCGGGTCTCGACAATATAGCGATCCGTGGGGTCAGCTCGACTTCCGGGTCCTCGACCGTCGGTATCTATGTGGATGACGTTTCGGTCACCGTCAGAAACACCTTCGATGGCACGGTGCAGCCCAAGATGTTCGACCTGGAGCGGGTAGAAGTACTGCGTGGCCCGCAAGGTACCCTATTTGGTGCAAGCTCGATGGGTGGGACGATCCGCTTTATCACGAAAAAGGCGGATCTAGACGAATCCGACATCTCGGGATCCACGGATCTGTCATACACCGATCACGGCGGTATCAACAATGATAGCTACGCCGTTCTCAACGTTCCCGTCGTGCCCGGTACGTTCGCCGTTCGGATTGGCGCGGATGTCTCCTATCAGAGTGGTTGGATCAACCATTACACGCCGACCGCAACGGGGAACGGTGTCGGGTCTGACGGAAACCCCATCGTGCTCTACGAGAACGACAGCACGGGCGTGCTTTCAAAGAGGGGCATCAACGACATACTCACCGAAGTGGCGCGCGTTTCAGCGAAGTATATGAACGGCGACGAGCTGACGATCATTCCGGAGGTGCTCTACCAGCACACCAAGGCCGGCGACAGCGCCCTCTACTTTCTGTCCATGGGCCTCTACAACCAAGACAAGCATGTCGCTGAGCCTGAGGATGACCAGCTCTTCGTGCCGAGCTTGACCGTGACGCAGTCATTCGGCTCGGTGGAGCTGACCTCCGTGACGAGCTATTTCCGCCGCGCCTTTGATCGGACATCCGACGGTACGCTCTATAATTCGAGCATCTTCGCGAACGATTTACTGCCGCCGGCGCTTGAGGGTCCGCAGCCACCGGGAGCACCGTATCAGGCGCCGCCGACGCAGGCACAGCTGACGCAGGCCGCCAATATCATCGGCTTCCTTCCGTCACCGGTCGTCTATAACACCATCACGAACCAGATCTCGCAGGAGCTGCGTCTGGCGTCCAAGCAGCCGGCCGATATCGGGATCCCGATGAACTGGCAGGTCGGAATCTATTTTTCCGATCAACGCCAAGGGCATATTGACGACGAGCACATTCCCGGGTTGCAGGCCGACTTCCAGCAGATCTTTGGGTACAACATCTACAACTCATATGTCGGCTCCGCTGCCATACCCGGCGTCACGTACGCGAACGACCTGATCTACTACGCGCATTCGCACTACAACGAGAAGCAAATCGCACCCTTTGGGGAACTCACTTTCGAGATCACCCCCGATCTGAAGGCGACGGCCGGTCTGCGCTACGTCTCCGCGAAAAGTTCCTTCGATTTCACCGCCCAGGGATACTTTACGGTTGGTCTGCCAAGCCCGTACTCCGAAGGCTCGAAATACAACTCAAGCACTCCGAAGATTGCGCTCGATTATGCGATCAACCGCGACACCAACGTGTACGCGAGCGTGTCAAAGGGGTTCCGGCTCGGCGGCCCGACGGGACCGGATCCCGCGAACGTACCGGGAGGGTCTTGTGATCAGGACTACGCGAATCTCGGCATCCCCGGTGCACCCCTCCAATACAATTCAGACTCCCTGTGGAGCTATGAAGTCGGCAGCAAGGGTCGATACTTCGATAATCGACTGTCGGTGAACGCGGCGGCATACGTGATTAATTGGCAAAATATCCAGCAGACCATCGTTCTGCCGATCTGTGGCTTCGCTTTCACGACTAATGCCGGAAACGCAAACATTTACGGTTCCGAACTCGAAGCGCGAGGCAGTGTCACGCCCAACTGGACGGTGAGTCTCAATGCCGGCAGTACCCACGCATACATCACCAAGACTCTCGTACCGGACATCGTCGGGGTGGGCGAAGACATCCTCAACGTCCCGAGTTTCAACGCCACGCTGAGCTCTGACTATCAGGTTCCGCTCAATGATGACCGGTCGATCTTCGTGCGTGCGGACTTTCCCTGGATCGGTCAGTCCCACGCCTATTACGCCGCGACGACGGTTCCGTTTCACTACAACCCGTCCTATGGGATCTTGAACTCGAGCGTGGGCCTACTGAAAAGGAATTTCGATGGCGGCAAAAAGACGCTATCCGTGTCGTTGTATGCGAAAAATCTCCTAGCGAGCAAAAAAATCATTCAGTATCCGTCAGTATTTCAGGTGGAAGAAGGCTACACCGTGCAGCCTCTAACGATCGGCCTCGCCGTATCGCTACTGCACTAAGAGTTCCGGCGACCCACGTTGCGACCCGGAGACGTGAACCGCTGCCAGCGTGACGGGGGCTGATCTCATGGACTATGGACTCGATGGGCGGGTTGTGGTCGTGACCGGTGCTGCCGGAGGAATCGGGGCCGCACTTGCGCGTGCGTATGCTGAACAAGGCGCTCGCCTAGTGTTGCTGGACCGTGAGCACTCTCGGCTGCGGGCCGTGGCGGACTCGCTGCCTCAAAAATCGATAGTTGTTGAGGCGGACCTTACCGACGACACTTCGGTGGCTGCAGCAGTCGCTCGACTTCGAACCCACTGCGATGGTGTCGACGTACTCGTCAACAACGCGGGGACGGAGTTCCCGACCCCTCTACGCGATGGCGCCGACGATTTCATGGCGCAGTGGGATGGTTTGCTTCGCAACAACGTCGGCAGCATGGTGCGCTGGACGCGTGCGCTCCTGCCCCTCGTGCGCCGCGGCGCGTCTATCATTAACCAGTCGTCCATCTGGGGACTGAAGGGCGTGCCGGACTTTTCTGCCTATGTGGCGAGCAAGCATGCCGTCATTGGCCTGACACGATCGCTGGCCTGGGAACTCGCCGCTTCGGGGATCCGCGTCAATGCCGTATGCCCAGGATGGATACAGACCGACGCCGCAATTCGGTCGCTGGAGGCGATGGCAGCCGCCACCGCGCGAACACCTGCGGAAGTTCTCAAGGAAACCTTGGCGGGCCAAGTAACACCGACGTTTCTGCAGCCGGCCGATCTTGCGGGGGTGTTTCTGTTTCTCGCAAGCGACGGTGCGCGGGCCATCAGCGGGCAGGCCCTCGTGGTGAGCCACGGCGAGGTGATGAATTGAACGGCCTTAACATCGGTTCGACTGGTATTCTCTCCGTACTCCAGTCCCTACCGCAGTCCTGGAATGATCGGTCGACTATCAATAACCCTCTGATCGGGAGCTGACCATGTCCGAAGTACATATGAATCGCATGAGCTGGCAGCAGTACCGGGAGCGGGTGAACAAGTCTATGGCGCCGGTATTTCTTCCGGTGGGAGCGCTCGAGCAGCACGGTCCGCATCTACCGCTGGGGACGGATGCTCTGCTGGCGACCGCCATCGCCGCCGGCGCCGCCTCTGCGGTGGATGGCATCGTCGCCCCTGCACTGTCGTACGGCTATAAATCCCAGCCAAAATGCGGGGGTGGACAACACTTCTGCGGTACCACGAGCCTCGATGCAGCGACTCTCATCGGTCAGGTCCGCGATACGATTCGGGAATTCGTGCGACACGGTGTCGAACGCGTGGCACTCGTCAATGGTCACTACGAGAACCAGTGGTTCATGATCGAGGGGATCGATCTCGCATTTCGCGAATGCAGCGCCTCGCGTCTTTCCGTGATGCGCCTCGAATACTGGGATTTCTGCACCACAGAAACCCTGACCTCCATCTTTCCCAACGGATTCCCCGGCTTTGCGCTCGAGCACGCAGCCGTGATCGAGACCTCGATGATGTTGCACTTTCATCCGGAACTCGTACGGATTGAATTGATTCCCGACGAGCCGCCAGCCGAGTTTCCGCCGTACGATATGTATCCCACACGCACCGAATGGGTGCCGGCCAGCGGCGTGCTGTCGTCCGCCCGCGGGGCGACCGCAGAAAAGGGGGCTCGTATTGCTGATGAAGTGATTAAGCGCGTGTCGAACGCAGTGCGCGTCGAGTTTGGTTTATGAACGGCCCAATCACCATGATTTTGAAATCGTTTGGCTACGATCATCACGGCGAAGTTCGCGAGATCAGTACGACATTGCAGAAAAACGCATTGAATACGCGCGACGTCACGCTGGCGGCAATGGGTTTCAACGCGCCCGCCTGGGTTGCAGCCGCTTCCATGTCGATTCTCTACTCCGTCGTCGGCAGTGCGGCGCCGCTCGCCATCTTGATCGCCTTCTTGTTTCCGATGCTGGTGCTCGCGCTTTGCCTGGTGTATCTGACTCGCGAGGCGCCGTCGGCCGGCGGCATCTTCACGTTCAGCAGTCGCTTCCTGCACCCCACCGCAGGAACGATTTTGGGATGGGCTTACACGATCGCGTGTGCCGCGGTCGTACCGATGACCGCCATCATCGGAACCGAGTACCTTCAGGCACTGTTGCCTGGTGTCAAAGGTCCCTTCGCCGCCAACGTCATTGGAACCGTGCTGATCATCCTCTTTATGTTCGTTTGCCTGCGAGGTGTGACGTTGACTGCGCGGGTAACGACGGTGTTTCTGGCCTGCGAGCTGAGCGTGGTCGTTGGTCTGGGTATGCTCGGCATCGTATCGCCCCATGTCCAAGTGCCGATGCGTAGTCTCTATTCGCTCCCCGGTAGCTGGTCGGTGCTTGGCTCCGGTGTTCTGCTTGGAATGTGGATGCTAGCGAATTTCGATTCAGCCATCAATTACATCGAAGAGGCACGAATTCCGGTGAGGACCGTGCAGCGCGCACTGCTTTTAGTACTGTTTGCGGCATTTCTGATTTACACGGTCGCGGCCATCGGCTGGCAGCGCGCCGTACCCGTCCACGTCCTCTCCCGGATTGTCGAGAACGGTGATGGGGGACCTATCGGTGCGGTCGCCCGGGAATATCTGCCGCCCGCCTTCTCGTGGATTGCCGTGTTCGTGGTGGTAACCTCCGCTATGGCTGGGCTGCAGGTTTCCATGACCGCAGGCGCTCGAACCGCGTATCGCATGGCGCGTGAAGGGCATCTGCCAACCATTTTTGGGCAAACCAACCGCTACCATGCGCCCTGGATCGCCGTGGCGGTCATCGCGGCCGTCTCGATCGGATTCGTCTGGTACAAGCCCTTGTCGGACGTCAATTTCTACTATAACACCGTAGTCGTCACGCTGGCGCTCTCCTACATGTCGGCGCTTGCGGCATTCATTCGATTGATGCTTCAACGCCACGGCTACGTGCGAGCCGTCGCGGCGTCGGTGCTGCCGCTGTTGGCAATGGCGGTACTCGGCTACCTGATGTACTCCGCGGGTATCGAGCCGGCCGATCCTAAAGACAAATATCAGGCCTGGTACATCGGTGCCGCGGTACTCGCGTCGAGCCTGCTCGTGGTGTTCGGCAAGCGGTGGAGTAGCGGTGACACGCAAATACCGCAGGTTTCACAGGAGGCGCGAGCCTCCGCCAGTCGGGAACTCTAGTTCGCGGAGCCAAGCCATGCACGAATCGCTCGATGGGGCTCGCACCGTGGTCTCTGGTGCGGCGGACGGAATCGGACGCGCAATCGTGTTGGATTTTGTCCGGCGTGGCGCTGTGGTGCACGGCTTGGATCGCAATCTCGACACACTGATGCGTCTGGATGAGATCGTGACGAGCGATCCCAGGTCGACCGGGCGATTCGTGCCGCATCACGTGGATCTCGCGGACCGGGAAGCCACTGATCGCGCAATCACGGTAATTTCGACTCGTCTCGATGGCGTGTGCGATGTACTCGTCAATAACGTTGGCGTCAGTACTATTCGCGCTTTCGCCGATACCGATGATCAGTTACTGGATACAGTAATTGCGGTCAACTTCATCGCGGCCTTTCGCATTACTCGACACTTCCTACCCGCACTCGGGGCGAGTAAGCAGGGTGTCGTGGTCAATATCGCATCAGAACTGGCTCTCATCGGCCAGGCCGGCTACGCGGCGTACTGTGCGAGCAAGGGGGCCGTACTCGCTTGGAGCCGAGCGCTTGCCGTGGAACTCGCGCCTGCCGGTATTCGCGTCAATGTGGTTTGCCCGGGGCCGATCGACACGGCCCTTCTCGAGGCTGATTTTGCCGCTTCCGGCGATGGGGCGACAGCCCGCCGAACTGAGATTGCCGCTGTTCCCCTCGGTCGGCTCGGGACACCCTTTGATATTGCGGCTGTCGTGACGTTTCTCGCCAGCAATGCAGCAGCCTTCGTGACTGGCGCCGCCTGGGCGGTCGATGGCGGTAAGACGGCCTGTTGAGAAGATCGTCGCAGCTGTGGCTGCCGAAGCGCAATCACCGTGTCCTTTAACAGCGAATCGTTACTGGCGAGCTCCGAACAACGCACGCGCCAAATCGCGGGTCAGAAACTTCGTACTGACCCGCTGGGAACGGCCCTCTCGGTACCAGGCTGGGCGCGCGACGCGCCGCAGGCCGCCGAGCTACTTCTGCGCCCCCGCTTTAGGGCTCGGGGCGGTAGTGTGAATCCCGCCCTTCTGATGAGGGTGAGCTGCCGCTTTTTCGGCTTCGGTGGTTTTTAGTCGAGCAACGGTGTCCTTGTCGGTCGCTGCACGCTCTTTCATGGCAGGGTGTTCGCTTTTCGGACGATTGATACTCATGAGACACTCCTCGCTGTAAGGAAGGGCTAGGCTAGTCCGATTCGGGCCGTAATGCTGTAGCGGATACCCGATATGCATTGCGGATTGGGTACGTGGTAAGGGGGCTGCACCGCAAGCAGGCGATGGAGGGCCGCACGGAAAGGGCGGAGACTTAAGGATAGAGAGCGGTACCCATAAAGCCGGTGATGCCAAAGACCTTGCGCGTCCTCGGCCGGTCGCCCGCTTCACCCGAGCCGCTGCCTTCGGGACGCGGAGCATGCAGTGAGTGTGTTACACAACTGTCAACTTGTCGCAATCTAACTGACACATTTCCTTGTCCCCCGATTTGCGGGATGTTGTGAGGGGCGTCTGGGAGCTCGATGCACTTGCAGTTCTTGAGACTCCGCGCGGAATTGCTCGGCTAGACGATCAACGTTTGTCCCTAGTGTTGGCGTTGCGCAAGATCGATTTCGTATTACGCATTGCCAGGACGCCGAGAAACGTTTCAATGCGCGACTGCGCCGCGAGCCGATTGAACTCCGTTCTGTATACTTCGATAACCTTGGGCTCCGGCACCTTCAACTTTTCAGAAAGGGCCTGAATCGCTCTAGCATCGTTCTCAAGACTAGAAACGGATTCGGTCATGTCATCCATCCTCTCGCGCACTGCTGCGACGCGCAATCATCTTGGCGCAAATTTGCGCGGCGGGTTGAAGATCGCTTCTCCCCCACGGCACCACAATAGCATCGCCAGAACATCCTCGCAGCCGCACGAGCTATGCAAAATAGCGGTCATATCCGGAATCGTCACATGATTATTTTTCAATGTTCAGTGAAAACATTTCTTGTATCAGTCGTCGACTCATGTGCGCTCGCACGATCGACCAATCCGTTCTGCAGTAGCCCGCTCAAGAAAATGCAATCCGTATGCTAGCCTGACTCGATCGGCATTTAGAAAAGGGCGTGACGATCATGCACGATATTTACGAAGAATTGGGAAAGCTCGCGGCGCGGTATGAAGAGCTCCACAGCCTTTTTCGGGATTTCTATAAGGCGGGGGTGCCGCTCTTGACCGGGGGAAGTGTTCGCGGAATTGAAGTCAGCCCCCTCGTCGAGGATCGGTACTTCGACGTAACGTGCGCGGGAACCACTGCGCGCTTCGCATTTGTCTTTCTAGGCGACGAACTCAAGGCGCGTGTTACATGCGTGCGCCTCAATCCCCCGAACGGGCTTGAACCAAGCTGGCTCGAATCGGTTGGACACTTCGACTTCAACGGCGAGGGTGTGGTCGATGAGATAAAAATGCCGAAAGGATCCTTTGAGGGCGATCGCTTCCTCGTAGGCACCGACTCGCACGCGTGCTTACTCGTTGCCAGTCTCCTATACAAGGCGAGCACAAGCCCCGTATCAATTTCTCCCGCCGAAGTCTCTCGGCGAGCTTCGGGGCTGACGCGTACGTAACCCTCGGCCGCGCCTGCACGCTCTCCGATCGATCGACGTGCCGCGCGAGCGATTCGGCGGCCTCCGGCGGTTCGTTTCCGACTATTAGCCGCGCCTCGTCCGGAGCGATCGACCGCTCCCGGACGGGGCGCCGAGCGACATTCCAGAAGCGTGCTTCAGCGGGAACTCGCCAGCAGGCCCGCCTTTTGGCCCTGACCGGTCTTCGTCACGTAGTAGCTATTCAGTGAAGGGAGGTTGAGGCTCGCAACCGTATGCGAAATCGTCGCGTCCCGGCACGCATCCCACGCTACCTTCGCTCCCGTTGAATCATAGTTCCACGGCTTGCAGACGTTCGTGGAAGCTGCAACGATGCGGTTGTAGAGAACCGCGACGGTTTCCGGCCGGCTTAGGTCAAGGTCCTTCACCTTCAACGTCTGCGGGCCCGGGGACTCATAAGGCGACGTAGCCATCGCATTGTTTATTCCAGCGCCTGCCCACAGCAGGGCGAGGCTCACGCTCGCGGTGGCTAATATTCTGGTGCGGCCGGTATTTGTTTTCAACGTCGTCTCCTCGTGCCAAACGGTTAGGACTGGGGTCTGCGGCACCTTGCGCGCAGAGTCATGGCTGCATTCAGCGTATCGACATTTCACGTGGTGACTTGAGACTGAGGCTCCGAGATCTTTGCAATGTGTGATTGCGCTCACACCCGAATGTGTGATCGACGTCTCCATCACTCGCCTGCCGATTTGTGTTGGTCTGCCATAGCCACCCCCGGCCGACAACCCGCCGATCGGGCGGGTCAACCGACCGAGGCGTTCTTAACGCCAGCATCCTCATCGTTGACGATCAGAGGTCCAATGTCAGACTGCTTGAACAATTGCTGAATGAAGCCGGCTACACCTACGTTACCTCGACGTGACGAAGACACGGTGTGCCGTAACGGTGGCGACGAATTCCTATATTTATTGATGAACCCACAAGGCGGCGAGAATATTGAGCGAATTGCCGGCACCCTATTGAAAAGTATTGGACAGCCTATTGACACGGGTGACCTGCAAGCTGCATCGCCGTTTATCCTGACAACGGCACTACCGGAGAACAATTGATAAGAAGTGCTGACGCTGCCATGTACCGCCAAAAAGCACTTGAATGGCTGCGTATTTTTTGACGCGTTCGAAACAGAAGGGACCTCAGCCAGCGCCGCCGGGGCTCGGTCTTAAGCGCAGAATCCAAAGGGGCGAGCATCACTAGAGACGAACTGAAAGTCGAATGAGGATTGCTGACCGGCTAAAGGTCGATGACATTCAGGCCGGACTGAACGGCCGCTTCTCGCATGCGGCGGTCGAAGGTCAGGACGTGAGTCGCCGCACCCGAGAACGCCAGTGCGAGGTGCAGCGCATCGAGCGTACGCAATGGCAGCGAGGCCGTGGTGAGCAGAAGGCGTTCCGCCTCGCGGTGCACTGCCGGGTCCAAATGCAACCGAGCGAAGGAACCAGAGTCGGCGTCTGCAAGCAGCGCATCACGGATCTGATTGGCCACTTCTGAGCGCAGCTCTCCCTCCCGCTTTCTGCGCGCGACCGCGGAAAGCACTTCTGTGATCGCAAGCTCCGAGATCAGCAAACCGAGTCTGCCGCGCAGAAACGCATCAAGCCTTTCGCTTTCGGCCTCGGGTAGGTAGAGCTTCGCCAGGGCGCTGGAATCGATGTACAGCGCGATTTCGGCGGGGCCGGTTGCTTCAGCTTCGCTCGGCTCTACCATCGAGAACGGCGGACGACAGCGGAGTTGCCAGCTGCGGCATCTTGCGCCGAAATGCAACGCGGCCGCGGAAGGGCTTCGCCTCGGGGCGGGGTGGTACGAGCCGTGCGACAGGCTTGCCTCGATCCGTAATCGTGATTTCGTGTCCTTTTTGGACCTCGGCAATCAGTGCGGATAGGTTCTGTCGGGCCTCACGTATTCCAGCTTCTTTCATATTGTTATTGTGCTACATGTAGCACTTTTGCGCAACTACCTCAGTTACGGTCCGGTACTGTTGCGTGTGCTTCGCCGAATGTCCGACGATTCACAGTTGGTTTTAGTACATTGCACGGCTGGCGCTGCCGCCAATGAGGCTGTCCAAAATCTTGAAGTGTTCGCTATGCCAACGCCGGCTCGCCGGTGCCGCGCTCGCTCTGGCGATGACGCTCACGGCCGCTCTGCTCGCAGCGTGCGGCGGCGAGGGCCAAGGCCCCGACGTGCCGGTGGTGTCGAGCATCCGCGTCGGCACCGGGCTCGCCGCGGATCAAACCCTGCGCCGGGCGCTCGATGCGATGCCACGCACGCTCGATCCGTCCCTCCTCACGGACGTGGATGCGCAGAAAGTCACGGATGATCTATTCGAAGGACTGACCGCGCTCGGCCTCGACGGCAGCATGGTGCCGGGGGTGGCGACCTCGTGGGAGGTGAGTGCGGACGGCAAGAACTGGGTGTTTCACCTGCGTCCGGAGGCGCGCTGGTCGAACGGGGATCCGGTGACCTCCGCGGATTTCATCTACGCCTGGCGGCGTCAGGTCGATCCGAAGACCGGCACCGAGTATGCGCAGGCGCTCGCGCCCATCGTTGGCGCCATGGCGGTCGCGACGGGCCATGCGCCGGTGTCGAGCCTCGGGGTCGACGCCCCGGATCCGCTGACGGTGCGCATCGCGCTGAACTCGCCGACCCCGTACCTGCTGTTCCTGCTCGCCGACAGTTTCATGCAGCCACTGCACCGCGCGACGATCGAGCGCTGGGGCGACGATTGGACCCGGCCCGAACACTGGGTGTCGAACGGACCCTTCGTCGTCAAAGAGGTGGTGATCGGCAACCGCATCACGCTGGAGAAGAACCCGCTGTACTGGGACGCGGCGAGCGTGCGTCCGAACCAGGTCATCTACTATCCGCTCGAGACCCTCACGCAGGTGGGGCGGTTCATGGCCGGGGACATCCAGTTCGCGAGCATTTTTCCCAACTCGCAATTCAAGTGGCTGAAGTCCCAGCTCGGCGACCAGGTAGTGACGGGTCCGTATCTCGGCATCTCGCAGATGGAGGTGAACATGCTGGGGCCGCCCTTCGCCATGAGCCGCGACCTGCGCCTCGCACTGAACCTGGCACTGGATCGCACGATTCTCGCGAACAAAGTCGGCGAAGGGCTTCAGGAGCCCGCTTTCTCGGTGGTGCCGCCGCTTCCCGGCTACCGGCCGCAGATTCCCGAATGGGCCTCCTGGAGCGACGAGCGCCGGCATGCCGAGGCGCGGCGCCTGTACGCGGCGGCGGGCTATTCGGCCGCGCATCCGCTGCGCGTGCAGCTCGACTATCCGACGGGCGAGGACAATCGCGACGTTTTCGATGCCATCACCGCCATGTGGCTGACCAATCTCGGCGCGCAGGTGGAGCCCTACAACGAGGAATTCCGGGTGCTGCTGCAGAATCTGCGGCTGCACAAAGCGGCCTTGTTCCAGAACGGCTGGATCGGCGACTACCCCGATCCGTTCACGTTCCTGCAGTTGTTTCAGACGGGCTTCGATCAGAATTTCAGCGCGTACTCGGATCCGGCCTACGATGCGCTGCTGTCGGCGGCGGCGCAGGAGGCGGATCCGGCGCGCCGCTTCCGGTTCTTCGAACAGGCCGAGAGGCGTCTGAACGAGGAGGGGGTGAGTATACCGATCATGTACTACACCTCGCGCCACCTCGTGAAGCCCTACGTCAAGGGCTGGCAGCTCAACATCCAGGATCGCATCGTGTCACGCTATATGTATCTGCTCGAACACGAGGGTGGTTGAGACAATGCTGAAGTTCCTCGGCCGCCGTCTGTTGATCGCCCTCCCGACGATGCTCGTGATCGCCACCCTCGCGTTCGGCCTGCTGCACGCGACGCCGGGCGGCCCGTTCGATACGGCGAAGCGCATGCCGCCCGAGATCCAGCGCAGCATCGAGGCGAAATACCACCTCGACGAACCGCTCTGGCGGCAGTACCTGCGCTACCTGAACGATCTGGCGCACGGCGACCTCGGGCCTTCGTTCCAATACCGCAATACCTCCGTGAATGAGTTGGTCCGCGCCGGCCTACCCGTCGACGCGGTGGTGGGAAGCCTCGCCCTGCTGACCGCGATGCTGGTCGGCGGCTTCACCGGCACCGTCGCGGCCCTGCGGCGCAACAGCCTTTGGGACCACGTGCCGATGTTCTTCGCGGTGCTCGGCATTTCGATCCCGGTGTTCGTGACCGGACCGCTCTTGATCCTGGTGTTTGCCGTGCAGTTGCACTGGCTGCCGAGCGGCGACTGGCGCGGAATCGATATCCGCTACCTTCTCTTGCCGGTCGCCGCGCTCGCCTTGCCGTACACCGCCTACATCGCCCGCATGGTGCGCGGTGCAGCCATCGAGGTGTTCACCAGTCCCTTCATCCGCACGGCGCGCGCCAAGGGGCTGCCGACGCGCACGGTCGTGCTGCGCCATGCGCTGCGCCCGGTGCTGATGCCGCTCGTGTCGTTTCTCGGTCCGGCGTTCGCGAGCGTGCTCACCGGATCGATCATCATCGAATCGGTATTCGGCCTGCCCGGCATCGGCCGATACTTCCTCACTGGAGCGATCAACCGCGACTACACGCTGGTGGTCGGCATCACCGTGCTCTACGGTGCGTTGATTATCGCCTTCAATCTGCTCGCCGATCTTTGCTACGCGTGGCTCGATCCGCGCGTCCGGCTGCAATCGTGAACGCCGCCATCCTGCCCCGGCCGGCGCGGGCCGCCGGACAATGGCGCCAGTCCTGGGAGCGGCTGTGCCGGCACCGTCCGGCGCTCGTCGCATTGGCGCTGCTCGGCTTCGTCGTGCTCCTCGCGCTGCTGGTGCCGCTCGTCTCGCCGTACGATTACGCGACGCCCGACTGGGACGAACTCTATCAGCCGCCGGGCGGGGGACATCTGCTCGGCACCGACGGACTCGGCCGCGACCTGCTCGTGCGGGTGATGTGGGGCTGCCGGATCTCGCTGCTCGTCGGCATCGCGGCGAGCCTGGTGAGTGTGCTGATCGGCGTGCTCTGGGGCGCCACCGCGGGCTATGCGGGCGGCACCACCGACTCGCTCATGATGCGCATCGTGGACATACTCTACACGGTGCCGTTCATCCCGCTCGTGATCGTGCTCACCGTGCTCTTCGGACGGAGCTTTCTCCTGGTCTTCGTTGCGATCGGCGCCGTCTCCTGGCTCGACATCGCCCGCATCGTGCGCGGCCAGACGCTGTCGCTCAAGAATCGCGAATTCATCGAGGCGGCGCGCGCGCTCGGTCTGTCCAACACCACCATGATCGTGCGGCATGTCGTGCCGAATCTGCTCGGCGTGGTGATCATCTACGCGACGCTCACCGTGCCCACCGTGATCCTCTTCGAGGCCTTCTTGAGCTTCCTCGGGCTCGGCGTGCATGCGCCCCTCGCCTCCTTGGGCACGCTGATCTCGGACGGCGCGAACCACATGAAATCTCACCCGTATCTTCTGACGATTCCGGCGGTGTTCCTGACGCTGATCGTCTGCAGTTTCAGCTATCTCGGCGACGGGCTGCGCGATGCGCTCGACCCTCGGGAGCAGCGCTAGATGAGCGCGGCGCTGCTCGCGATCCGCGATCTACGCGTCACCTATCGTACCGAAGCCGGAGGGCTGCACGCGGTGGACGGCGTGAACGTGGATCTCGCGCCCGGCGAGTTCCTCGGCGTGGTGGGCGAATCGGGTTCCGGAAAGACCCAGCTGCTGCTCGCGATGCTCGGCCTCAACGCGCCGGGTGCGCGCATCGAGGGCAGCATCCGCTACCGCGGGCAGGAGCTCGTCGGTGCCGGCGAGCGCGTGCTTGGGTGCCTGCGCGGCGCGCGCATCGCCATGATCTTCCAGGATCCGATGACGGCCCTGAATCCGTACCTCACCATCGGTACGCAGCTCACCGAGGGCATGCGCCACCACCAGGGCGCGAGCCGCGCCGCCGCGCGCCGCCGCGCGCTCGAACTGCTCGATGCCGTGCACATTCCCGAGCCCGAGCGCCGTTTCGCACAGCATCCGCATGAGCTCTCCGGCGGCATGCGCCAACGCATCGTCATCGCCATGGCGCTGATCTGCGAGCCGGACATTCTGCTCGCCGACGAGCCGACCACCGCGCTCGATGTGACCGTGCAGGCGCAGATCCTCGCGCTTCTGCGCGAGCTGCGCGCACGCACGCGCGCCGCCATCGTGCTGGTCACGCACGACCTCGGCGTGATCGCCGAGGTCGCCGACCGGGTGCTGGTGATGTATGCCGGCCGGGTGGTTGAGCAGGCCGGCGTGCAGCGCCTCTTCGAGCACGCGAGCCACCCCTACACCGAGGGGCTGCGCCGCTCGATCGTGCCGTTGGCGGGACCTCTGCCGGCGCGCCTGCCCTCGATCGGCGGCAATCCGCCGAACCCCGCCGAGCTACCGCCCGGATGTCCCTTCGCGCCGCGCTGCGCCTACGCCTTCGATCGCTGTGGGGCGGCGCCGCCGCCGCTCGCGCCGGTGGCGCCCGGACATCTGCGCGCCTGCTATTACGACGGACCGCTCGGAAGGATACGGTGAGCACGCCGCCGGCCGACACCGCCGCGCCCGCGCCGCTGCCCGCCGCGCCGGCGCTCGAGGTGTCCGACCTGTCCGTGCGCTTCGCCGTCCCCGGTGCGAAGCGTTGGCTGCAGGCGGTCGATGGTGTGAGCTTCAGCGTCGCGCGCGGCGAAACGCTCGGCGTGGTGGGGGAGTCGGGCTCCGGCAAATCGACGATCGCGCGGGCGCTGCTGCGCCTGGTGTCGGCGACGGCCGGCGCCGCGCGTTTTCGCGGCGCCGATCTCCTCGCGCTCGAGGGGCCTAGCTTACGCGCCATGCGGGAACACCTGCAGATCATCTTCCAGGATCCGCTCGCCTCGCTTGACCCGCGCATGAGCGTCGCCGAGATCATCGAAGAGCCGCTGCGCGAATTCCGGCCCGCGCTGGACCGCGCGGCGCGGCGCGGCCAGGTCCTCGCCATGCTCGACCGGGTCGGCTTGCTGCCGGCGCATCTGAACCGCTTTCCGCACGAGTTCTCGGGCGGCCAGGCGCAGCGCATCGGCATCGCCCGCGCCCTCATGCTGCAGCCCGAGCTGCTGGTCTGCGACGAGCCGATCTCGGCGCTCGATGTCTCGATCAAGTCGCAGATCGCGAACCTGCTGAAGGACCTTCAGCTCGCCTTCGGCCTCTCGATGCTGTTCATCGCGCACGATCTGGCGGCGGTGCGCTTCTCGTGCGACCGGATTCTCGTGCTCTACCTCGGCCGCGTCATGGAAATCGCCTCGCGCACGGCGCTGTTCGAGACACCGCGTCATCCCTACACGCAGGCGCTCCTGCAATCGGTGCCGGTCGCTGACCCGGTGCTGGCGCGGGCGCGCCGCGCCGCGCCCTTGGGCGGGGAGATTCCCTCGCCGCTTGCGCCGCCCTCGGGCTGTGTGTTCCGCACGCGCTGTCCCTTCGCGGGACCGCTCTGTGCGGAGGAAGTGCCGCGCCTGCGTCCGGTGGGCGCCTCCCTCGTCGCCTGCCACCGCGCCGAGGAGTTCGCCGGCCTGCCGCGAAACGGCGGATGACCGAACGCGCCTGTTTCATTCTCTTGTCATGAGGATATGCGACCGTTACGCCGTGTTACCCATGACGATATTCGCGCGCCCGAACGCCACTTCGTACCCCTGCTGCGATTCGATAAGCCTATATAGCGCGACACGGCGTCTGCGCTCGGTTCAATTCGCGCTGATCGCCTGTCTTTTAGCTGGCTGCGCCAGCCAATCCCCGGTCAAATCGGTCGAGATGCTGGATGAAAGGACCGGCATGACGGTGGGGGCGATGTTGCAGCCCATGCCGTTCATCGAGGCGGGAATATACGACCTGCTGGTCCCCGACAAGCAACCGAGCATCGTGTATATCGGACCTGTGGAGTGGGACCGTGGCGGCGATTTCACCTACGTCCTCTGGGTTCAGGTGGCACCGGGCGTCGGCGGTCATCGGCTCGATGACATCCGCACTCGCGGCGCTGTCAATCTGAAGCTCGACGATGGGTTGGTGGCGCTGTCTGCGCTGGAACTGCCGGTCGTGGCAGGCAGTCCGTATCATCCCATGGCTCCGGTGGGTCAGACGGCATATTTCTCAATCGATGTCGCGTTGCTGAAGCGCATGGCGGCCAGCCAAAGGCTCGCGCTGAATGTCCGGGCGGGCGATCTGACCATGGTCGATTTCATTCCTATGCAGGAAACGCGCGCTGCGCTGAAGCAATTCATGATCGACCGGGGCATCGCTCACGATTGAGGCTAACAATAAGCGAGCGCGGTGGGTATCGTCCTGACCCTGATGTCGGCGACCGACAAGCGATGTGATATAAAGTGCCTAACGCCAGGTAGACCAAGTAAAGGGTGTCCGAAAAAGCAAGTCTTGGCCTCCCGGACATTCCCACCAGGAGAGTTGGGATGCTAATTCACGAGATGACTGAGGACGAATGCCGTACCGTACTCGAGCAGGTAGATTTTGGCAGATTGGCGTGCGCACGCGGCGATCAACCCTACATTGTTCCAATCTATTTCTCGTACGATGGAAAGCATCTCTACGGGGTCACCACGCCAGGGCAAAAGATCGAATGGATGCGGTCCAATCCGCTCGTCTGTCTGGAGATTGATGAACGGACGAGTCACTATCAATGGATGAGCGTTGTTGTGTTTGGTCGCTACGAAGAGTTGCCGGATACGCCAGAATACGACGATGCACGCGCGCACTCTCTCGAAGTTCTGCAGAAGCGCGCGATGTGGTGGCAGCCGGCTTGCGTCGCCACCGAGCAGCGGGAACAGCGTCCGCCGATCTTCTACCGCATACACATCGAACAGTTGACAGGGCACCGAGCGACGCCCGATGCGATTGAAGCCGCCGCGTTGAGTGCTGAGGAAGCGCTGGTTTACCGATAGGCTCTGATACGGCAATCCGCGTTGGTATAGCGTGAGGTGCGCGCCTCAGTGCGCGGTGACGCCCGAATTCTTCAAAGCTGTGAGACCGCTGGTATTGATGGTGGCAGCGGCGCGCTTTAGGTCGCGAATGTCGGATGCATGCCCTGAGACCTTGACGGAGAAGCGATCAGCGATGAACGTGACATATTCGCCGCTCTGGGTCTGCTTGTTCCACTGCTCGTGGACCAATTGCCCGCCGTTCTCGTAGGTCTTGTCGAACCCTGAATCTGTCTCGCTTTCCTGTTCGACTCCGGCCCAGCTAGAAGCAAACCCCACCAGTCCTTTCAGGGACCCCGTATCGGTGATTTCCAGATTCAGCGTGCGATTGGCGCCATCCGAATAGGTCGCCGTCGCCTTGGAGATCTGCATGCCCATCGCGCCACTGCGTTCCACCGCTTCTTCGATCCGCTTCAAACCGTCCAGTTCATTTGGCAGAAACATCTTGATTTGATCCGGTGCGAGCGACTCCACTTTCCCGCCGTTACCCATCGCCGTGCCCACGAACTGCCCCAGGGCGTTGGCTTTCGCTGCGGCATCCCCGGACTTCTGCGCGCTCTCGAGCTGTTTGGAGGCATCGTCGATGCGCTTGGCGTACTCGTTCAGACCGTTGCCTATGGCGCTGTGATCGGAAAACACGGATGGTCCTGTCGCCCGCGGCGGCGCCATTCCCGTCAGCCCGCCGCCGAAGGTACCGTAGCCGCCAACCGCACGCACGACCAGACCCAAGACTACCGAGACGATGATGGCTACGATCACGGTCACCACCGTGTATCCGAGCGCCTTATCCTGCGGACATTTCATCGTGAACGGCAGCCCGAGATAGAGCAAATATATCCCGTAGATCAGGCCGGCCAAGGCGGATAGCAGACCCAATCCAGGCACGATTCCGATGATCGCGGCGACCCAGGCAGCAGTATAGGAATAAGCTACGGCTTTGAGCGCTTGGACGCGATCCTTTTGGCCGCCGAAAGTCGGTGCGAGCCCGTCGACGATCAGCGCGACGATGAAGGTGCCGATCAGCGTCAGGACATACGCAGTGAGGGAGGAGGTAAAGCCGGCGAGCAGGCCCGTCCGGTAGGTACCGGCGAACGGTATGGACGTGCCGATGACGCTAAATGACAGAAATAGCTTAACCGCTGGTATCGCCGCCAGAATCAAAATGTATCCGGTATAAATCCCGCCAATCGTGTCGGGTTCCGCCGCGATTGCCAGCCATTCGGCGCGCGGCGTGAGCAGTATCGATTTTACCCGTGTGAAAAGGTTGCTGGTGCGCATATGCCTCCCGCGTTGTAAATCGGAACATCCCGAAAACATTCTAGCGCGTTGCCCGTGCAAGGGGTGCGCCCGGCTCCGTTTTCGCTTGAAGGCTCGTACGCAAAAGCCGCAATTGCATTATCTCGTACGCAAAAGCCGCAATTGCATTATGAAGTACCGGGTGTAAGTTGTTGTTTGGTTAATCTGACTAACAACTCAATCGGCCACGGCGAGCAGCCGTGCACCGGCATGGGTCGCAGGCGGGAGTAAGGCGATGCGCAATCTTCATGTAATTTCGGCTGTCGCTCTCTTGGCCATAATCACATCACCGGCTTCGGCGGATGAGTTGATGAAGAGGGCACAAGACTTCTTCAAGCCAATCCCCTCCGTCGCGCCCGCTGTCAAGGGCAACATAATCACCCGCGAGAAGATCGAGCTGGGCAAGATGCTCTTCTTTGATACCCGGCTTTCGGCCAGTCAGATCATCAGTTGCAACAGCTGCCACGACCTCTCCAATGGCGGCGTTGACGCGGGGCCGACTTCAATCGGCCACGGTTGGCAGAAAGGGCCGCGCCGGGCGCCGACCGTCTTCAATGCGGTCTTCAACGTCGCTCAATTCTGGGACGGGCGGGCCGAGGACCTGAAGGCGCAGGCCAAGGGGCCGGTCCAGGCTGCTGTTGAAATGAACGCGACGCCAGCCCTTGTGGAGAAGACGCTTGCTTCTATGCCAGCCTACGTCGAGCGCTTCAAGAAGGCGTTCCCGGAAAGCGCCTCGCCGGTAACCTTCGACAACATCACCAAGGCCATTGAGGCCTTCGAGGTTACGTTAATTACTCCGGGTTCGCGCTTCGATAAATTCCTCGAGGGTAATGCCAATGCGCTGACGCCCCAGGAGAGAAAGGGCCTTGGCATGTTCATGGATAAGGGCTGTTCTGCCTGCCATAACGGCATCAACGTCGGCGGAGAGGCGTACTTTCCTTTTGGGGTGATCGAGAAGCCTGGTGCCGACATTCTGCCGCCCAACGACAAGGGCCGCTTCGCAGTGACCAAGACGGCCAGCGACGAGTATGTGTTTCGCGCCGGGCCGCTCCGCAACGTCGCGTTGCGGGCCCCGTATTTTCATTCTGGTCGGGTCTGGAGCCTCAAGCAGGCCGTGGGCGTCATGGGCGCAGCGCAACTCGGGCAAAAGCTCACGGATGACGAAGAGGACACCATCGTCGCCTTTCTTCAAACGCTAACTGGCGAGAAACCTACGATCGAACTGCCGAACCTGCCGCCCCGGACTGACGCCACGCCGCTACCAATGCAGTGAGCCGAGGCGCGGGTCTTTGCGTTCACCGTCCAGTGCGGCCCGGATACAGTCTATACCAAGCTGAAAATCAATTCAGTTCGCGACATTGACGATGCGATCATCGGTGTTCAATTAAAGACCTGCTGTAATGGTGGTGGACAATCCACCATACTAGAGGGCGAAGGGACCAATCTTCGCCGGTAAGGCTGACGCATCGACAACGCAAGTGGGGAGGGGATCGATCATGGCAAATCCTAACGTGGTGGACTGGGACGCAATCATTCGCGATCCGCGCTTCCAGAGCTTGCACCGGCGCAAGAGCATATTCCTCTGGGGGCTGATGACGCTGTCCGTCGTGTACTACTTTCTGCTGCCGATCGGCGCGGCCTACTACCAGGATCTATTCAAAATCCGCGTGTGGGGCGTCGTCAACGTCGGATTGTTGTTCGCGCTCAGCGAGTTCGTGGTGGCTTGGACCATTGCGCTGGTCTATTCACGCAAGGCGAGCCAGGACTTCGACAAGATGGCGAAAGAAATTGCGGCCGAGTTCGGCAGCAGCAAGCCGGTCCGAGAAGGGGTCATCGTATGACATCGAAATCCCGGAATTGGTCCATGGTCGCGCTGCTGGCGGCCGCGGCTCTCGTCGGTACGCCGGCTGTTGCGCAATCCGGAGTTGGGGCGAACTACCGCTGGCTGACCTTTGCGGTGTTCGCCGCAGTCATTGCCCTCACCATGTATGTCACCTATCTGGCGGCGAAGCGGGTGCGTTCGGTGGCGGATTTTTACACCGCGGGCGGCGGTGTGTCGGGGCTGCAAAACGGTTGGGCGATCGCCGGGGATTATCTATCGGCGGCCTCCTTTCTGGGCATTGCGGGGCTCATTTCGCTGTACGGCTATGATGGGTTCATGTACTCGGTCGGCTGGCTGGTCGCCTACATCACGGTGCTGCTGCTGATCGCCGAGCCGTGCCGCAATATCGGCCGCTACACGCTCTCGGACATCTTGGCGTATCGGAACGATCCGCAGAAAACGCGCATTGTCGGAGCGCTCTCGACGATCACCGTGTCGACGTTTTATTTGACGGCGCAAATGGTCGGCGGCGGGGTGTTGGTGAAGACCCTGATCGGCATCAATTACGAGACCTCGGTCATTGGGGTGGGTATCTTGATGCTCGCCTATGTGCTGTTTGGCGGCATGGTGGCGACTACGTGGGTACAGATCATCAAGGCGGTCTTGTTGGTGGCCGCCTCGATCGTGATCGTCGTGCTGGTGTGGGCGCCATATGGTTTTTCCCTGCCGGGGTTTCTGGCCGATGTGGTGGCGGACCCGAAGGTGCAGGCACGCGTGGCGAGTCTGCTGGGGGATCCGGCCAAGGCGATGAGCGCGGCGGAGCTGGGGCAGCGCTTTCTGGAGCCGGGATTGTATTTCAAGGCGCCGATCGATCAGATCAGCCTCGGCATGGCCTTGGTGTTCGGCACTGCGGGGCTGCCGCACATCTTGATGCGCTTCTTCACGGTACGTACCGCGGTGCAAGCGCGTCGGTCGGTGGTGTGGGCCATGGCCATCATCGGCGGCTTTTACGTGCTGACGCTGTTTCTCGGTTTTGGCGCGGCGCACCTGGTGGGTTCGGCCAATATTGCGGCGGTGGATGCCGGCGGCAATATGGCGGGTCCTCTGCTCGCCCAATACATCGGCGGCGGACCGGATTCCTTTCTCGGCAATTTCATGCTGGCATTCGTTTCGGCCGTGGCCTTCGCCACCATCGTGGCGGTAGTGGCTGGTCTGGTGCTGGCCTCCGCCTCTGCCATGGCGCACGACTTGTTCGTGGGCGTGATTCGCGCCGGCAAGGAGACAACCCCCCGGGGCCAGGTGCTGGCGGCGCGGGTCGCCACCCTGATCGTCGGGGCCATGTCGATCGGCATCGGCATTGCGGCGAAAGGCCAGAACGTCGCGGTGCTGGTGGGTCTGGCTTTCGCCGTCGCGGCCAGCGCCAATTTCCCGTGTGTGCTCTTGACCCTATACTGGAAACGCTGCAACACCGGCGGCATCGTGGCGGGTATGTTGATCGGCACCATCGTGGCGGTAGGCCTGACGCTGGTATCGCCCAACCTGACCTACCCGAAAGCGGTCAAGGCGGCCGCCCACAAGGTGCTCGAGGCGGATGCGGCGAAGCGTGCGGCCGACTCCGAGGCGCTTGCCTCGGGGGATGCGGCCGCTGCCGCCAAAGCGACCAAGGATCTGGCCGCCCTCGATAAGGCGGACGCTAAGGCAAATGCCGATTTGGCCAAGTGGGCCAATGAGGAGACCTCGTTCATGGGCCTTGAGAAGCCGCTGTTCGAACTGAAGAATCCCGGCCTGATCTCCATTCCGCTCGGCTTCTTGGGCGTGATCTTTGGTTCGCTGCTGTTCCGCGACCGCCGCGCCGAGCAAATGTGGAATGAGGTGTACGCGCGGCAGAATACCGGCCTGCTGGTGTCCAAGTCCGTCGCACATTGAGACGGCAGCGCTACGATGCCGGCGGCGGAGAAGCTCCGGCAGTGGGTGAGCACCAGATGGCTTTTACGAGGTCATGGCCCCTGCGGCACCCTGCGGACGGCGTGACGGTGCGGGACATACGCATTGCACCCGGGTGCCCCCGCCGCGGCGCGGCGTGACGTCAACGACACCGCTTATCATGCGGGCTCGATACGCCAGGATCTTGAGTCCCATGCCGGGACCATGGATGGCGCCGTATCCGAGCCTCCGATCGCGGTCTCAAGGCGCGCCTCACCCTCGCGCAAGGCCGCACCACTTCCACCGACGATGGGACGATGGGTTCGAAAATGCGCCATGCTGTAGTGCACGCAACTTCGGCATCGCCACCAGTCGCCGCCCGCGCGCGTGTTGCCGCCGGGTAGGCCAGGTCGGTCGCGGGGGTCAGAAGTACTTGCGGATCTGAAGATAGATCTGCGTCGCCGGTGCCAGCAGCGTCTGGCTGCCCGGCGCAAGCGGGATCCCGCCGAACTCGGTGCCCGCAGCGCCGACGGGAAACTGCACGCCGCCGATCAGATTGAGGTTGTCGCTGAGGGAATAGGTTGCGGCGACGAGCGTGAACAGGCTGCCGTCATCCAGATCGACAATAAGCGTGGGGCTCACGTTCAGAAGCGGATTTACCTCGAGAGTGAGTCCGGCGGCCAGATAGTTGCGTCGCGTGTCGAATAGCTGGCCGCGAGCGAGGCGGTCGACCAAGTCGGATGGCAGCGAGGCCAACGTGAAGATGCCGCTGCCGACACCAAAACCATTGTGAAAATATTCGAGGAAGACTGTCGCGTTACGACCCAGGACCGTAATCGCGTCGCTGACATTGCCGAGTGCAGAGACGCGGGTCGGACCACCATTGATGAGTGTCGGCACGAGTTCCACATTCCAGGTCGCGCCGCCCAGCGCACCGTTCACTCCGATCGCACCGACCCAGTCGCCATGATCGCGGGCGAGTATCCAGGTGGTCTGGTGGCCGAACAACACGGTGTGAAGGTGCATGGCCGCTGAGCTTCCGTCAGAAGACGGCAGTTCGCCCGGTCGGTCCGGCCGAGGCACCACGATGAATTGCAGGTCCGAACCGTCGCCGTACAGCCATTGCGTGTACACCATGTCGGTGCCAGGCTTGTACTCGGTATCGGTCGCGGTGGGCGAGAACGGATCGAACAGGTCCATCGGACGGAACACCAGTCCGCTGCCCCAGGTCAGCGCCTGGCGGCCGGCGCGCAACACGAAGTCTGGCGTGGTGTAGGTGACGGCCAGGCGGTCGATGCGCTGAGTCCCGAGGATCTGCCCATGATCGGTGAACGTCTGCGTCAAGTTGAACCAGGTCGCGGGCGGCGGCGTGAGCAGATCCGCCTCGGCCCGCTCAACGCGAACGTTGGTGCCGTCCTCCACGGTTATCAAATCGTGCAGCTGGAAGCTCCAGCGGTCGAGGGTGGGCTCCCACGTGAGTCGCAAATTGCTCAGCAGATCGTTGCCGTCACGTGCGCCGACTGCGGCATAGAGGCTGTCGCCGGGCGCAAACAGACCGGCATCCTGCACCGCGAAGCGCCCGTGGATATCTCCCGGGTCCGCCTGCCCGGGCAGCGGCGCAAACCCGCAAGCCAGCGCGAGCGCGGCCAGTCGCGCGGCGCGCTCAGGCCGCAACAGGCGCGTTTCGCCTCGCATCGGCGGTGATCCTTCCGTCGGTCATCTCGATCTGACGCCGCGAGTGCGCGATCACGCGCGAGTCGTGTGTCGCGATCAGGAACGTGGTTCCCGACGCCACATTGAGCCGGCCCATGAGGGCGATCAGCTCCTCGGCGTTCTTCGAATCCAAATTGGCGGTCGGTTCGTCCGCCAGTACGATTGCAGGCTTCGGCGCCAGCGCGCGCGCCACCGCGACGCGCTGCTGTTGACCGCCGGAGAGCTGCGCCGGCCGGCGAGTCTCGAGTCCCTCGAGACCGACCTCCCGTAAGGCGTCCCGAGCGCGCGCTTCGCGTTCCTGCCGGGGCACATTGAGCAGTCGCAGGATGAATTCGACATTCTCCACGGCCGAGAGTACCGGGATCAAGCTGTAGCTCTGGAAGACAAAACCGACCTTGTGCAAACGCAGATCCGCCAGGCGATTTTTCTCCATGTTCGCAACGGACTCGCCGGCGACCGTAACTTCGCCCGCCGTCGGCCGGTCCAGGCCCCCGATCATGCTCAGCAGCGTCGTCTTGCCGGAGCCCGACGGCCCGCCGAGGGTAGCGAAGTCGCCGGACTCGACGGCGAGGTCGATGCCCTGTAAGGCCCGCACCTCCATCGCCCCTTGCGCGTAGATCTTCTCGACGCCCCGACATTGAATGATCGCGCTCAACGAGGGTCTCCCTTCATGCGTGGCCCATGGCGGTTACGGGATTGGCGTTGGCTGCGGTGCGTGCAGGCCATAGCGTGGCGCCGATGCCCAGCAACCACACCATCAGGCTGTAGCGGATGGCATCTTGCGCAGTGAGGTAGGGGTGGAGGACGCGGCCGGCGCCGTACAGCTCCGCTCCGGGCGCGAGGAATCCCAGATCAAATCCGTCGCGGAATGGCGCGAGTGTGGCCAGCATGAGGAGGTTGCCCACGATGACGCCAATGCCGATCAGGATCGCGGACTCCAGCGTTACCTGGAACAGGATCAGGCTGGGCCGCATCCCCAGTGCCTGCAGCAGACCGAACTCGCGCGTGCGCTCGAATACGGCCATCAACTGCGTATTGACGATGCCGATGGCCATGAGCACGAACATGACGATCAGCCAACCGTAGACATAAGATTGTACGAACGTCTCCATGGTGTAGGCTAGCGGCGCCAGGGTAGTCCAGGGTTGGATGTCGCGTGAAGGCGCCGCCTGCCGCAATCGGGCGATGACATTGCTCAGCACCGCGGTCTTCGCTGCGTCGAAAGTGATCTCGGAAAGGTCGCCGCCTATGCCGAGGAATGATTGCGCGGCGTGCAGGCCGGTGAAGACGAATTCATCCTGTGCGGGCACACTGTCGCCGAACAGGCCGATGATCGGGAAGCTTACCTCGGCAAGGTGGCCGTCGGCGGCCTGCGCCATCACGATCACGCGCTTGCCGATGCGGGTCCTCAGCCGCAGGGCGAGATCGCGCCCGATGACGATGCCGGCGTCGGTGTCGCCGTTGAGGTAGGCGCCGGCCACAATCTCCGACGGCACGTCGGATACCCCGCTTTCGCGTTGCGGTGCGACGCCGAGCAAGGTGATTGCGCGGGTTTTATACTCGCTGCGGATCACCGCCGGAATGCGCACGCGCCCCGCCCACGCGCCGACCAGCGGCGAATTCAAGGCTGCCAAGAGTTCGCCGTCAGGGGGCGCCATGCGCAGCGCCACGTTGGGATCGTCGAGATAGCCCGTCGCGTGAATCTGGCCTTCGCCCGTCAGCAGCCGCAGCTGGGCGTCGCGGCTGCTGGCGGCCCACGCTTGCAGCATCACATCGAATATCAATATCGACCACATGCCCACCGCCACGACCAACAGGGTAATGATCGTGCGCCGCGGGTTGCGCCACAGATTGCGCCAAGCCATCGGCAGAAGCAGCCTAAGGCGCCACATCATGCCGCTTGCATCGCGGACGCTGCGGTCAGATGAGTCACACGCAGATACGGAATGATGCCGCTGAGCGTGACCGCCAGCAGGATGGCGCCCGGCCCGATGAGAGCGCTGGGAGGCGTCAGCGTGGGATAGAGCTTCTCCGGCAGGCCGAACTGCGCCAGGAGATCGCCGAGGCCCGTATACGTGATGCCGCGGTGTTGGAACCACCGGGTAACACCCGCGCCGATGGCGAGCCCAGCGGCGCACCCCATAAGCGCCAACATGAGCTGCTCAAGCCAGACCATGCGCCCGATGAGGCGCGGTTGCATGCCGATGGCCAGTAGCATCCCGAACTCACGCGTGCGCTCGAGCACCGACATCAGCAACGTGTTGACCATGATGAATGCGACGACCACCACGAGCGTCAGGTACAGGAGCGCGGTGGTAGCATATTTGAGTGTCAGCGCGTCGCGCAGGGCCGGTTCCAGCGCGCCCCAGTCCAGGAGCGACACGCCATGGCGTCGCGCCAGCGAGCCGAGGGCCGGTAGTGCGCCATTGACGGCGGAAAGGGAAGGGCCGCCGAGTGCGATGGTACTGGCCCGACCGGTCATGGCGAACGTATCCTGTGCACGGGACAGCGGCATTTCGAGAATGGAGCGATCGAGCTCGGGAATGCCGCTGTGATAGATGCCGACCACTCGCAGCACATCGGCGGCCACCGAACCGTCGCGGGCGGCGCCGAGCAGCGTCACCCGGCCCCCGACGGTGAGTTGCAGATTGCGGGCGAGACTCGCCCCCAGGACGGCCGTGTCGCGGTCGGCGGGATCGAGATAGCGGCCGTCGCGGATCATCGCTGCGATGGATGAGATCTTGATCTCGGCCGCCGGATCGACGCCGACCACCGCCGCCCCGTAGCTGCGCTCTCCATTGGCGAGAATGGCAAAGCCGTTGACGCGCGGCGCCGCGGTCGTCACGCCGCGGATGGCGACGGCTTCCTGAATGAGCCCCTCGGCATGCGCGATCGTTCGGTCAAGTCCGGGATCGGCCGCATAGCCGTCGGGCTGAAACTGCGCATAACCGTCAAAGATCCGCAAAGTGCTCTCCTTCATGGTTTCGTAGACGCCGAGCTGGAACGACAGCATGAAGACGAGGAGCGCCGCGGCGATCGCCATGCTGAGCAGGCTCAGGATCGTGCGCTGCGGGCGTCGCCAGAGGTTTCGCCAGGCAAGCGCCAGGAGCATGGTCATTGCCTCGGGTTCTGGAGATTCGAGAGCGTAAAGAAGTAATCGGGAACGCTGATATTGAAGTGGCCCTCCGTCGTGTCGACGCGCGTCCATTGAGCGGGGGTGTCCAGGGGATGCATCGTCATCATAACCGGATAGGGACGATCGCCGAGCGTCGCGACCTTTCCCGTCAGCATGTGGCGCGCCGGCTTCATGTCCTGGTCGAAAAACGTCTCTTCGGTCACGACGTAGTCGTCGCGGATTTTGAGCGTGACCTTGCCCCACACGACCGGCGCGCCCGGCTTCGGCACCGCTTCGATCGTCCAGACGGTATGGTCGCCCAGCTGCTCGGTGGCGAGCATGCTATGCGTGTATTCGGTGATGATGTCCTCGGACTTCGCGAGATCGTTATAGGAGAAGTCCGATCCCATCCAGGATTGGCTCATCATGCTGGCGGGTAGCTTGATCACCTCATTGAGCTTGGGATTGAATACCCACGTGTCGCGGCCGAGCTTCAAGGTCGCATTACCGGCGTCCTTGGCAGGAGCCACGAAGCGTACCAACGCGTCATCCTCCCCGCGCGTCCACGCCTTCAGCTCGAGATGACGCTCCCAATCAGGGCGGTGCACCGTCATCGCCACCGAAGTCGTAGAACTCCCGGCACGATAGTTGTCGAAGGCTCGCTTGAGAATCGCGTCGGCGTCCGGCGCAGAGGCCCCGAGGGCCTGCGTGATCGCCGCTACTGCCAGCACCGCCATGGCCGCTCGCGGTCGAATGCAAGGGCCTCGGCGCGCCGCGCCACTCACGTGGCGTGATCGCCCCATGTCGTGCGCCACCGCGGGCATTTCTCGCATAGGCCGATCTCGTTCTGTTCTGGGCCCGCGTGCGTCATCACATTCTCTGCAGTGCCGCGCCAACCTATCGTCAGCACCCGTGAGTTCAGCACACACTGAAATTACTAGCAATGGGGAAAAAATTCGCTGCGGCAAGCAATGCCTACTCGAATCTGCCCATTCCGCGTAAACTATGAACCGGCCACCAAGAGCGAACCGCCTTACCAGAAGAAACAGGCATGATGAAGAACGTCGCGATAGTGCTGGTGATCGTATTGCTCGGGCTTCTCGCCTGGGTGCTTTTTCAGTCGAGCGATAACACCGTCATCGTAAACGGGCACAAGCTCGCCGGCCCGGCAAAGGTCGCCGCCGAGGGCTGGGGTGTACTGGTGGCGATCGTGTCGTTCTTCTGCACGGCGATCCTGCTGGTTTTCGTGGTCTCCGGGATGGGACTGATGGTCCTTGGTGGCTTCGTGGTGGCCGGCCTGGTGGCGGTTTGGGTCACCTTTCCATTTCTGCTGCCGCTATTGATCCCCCTGTTCCTCGTCTGGCTCTTCGTCGCGGTTATGCACGGCAGCGGCAAATCCGGCACATAGGGCTCGGCGGTACAGCCGGCCGGCGACCCGGCTCAATCCAGGCGCGCGCGACCATTGATCTGCGAAACTGTGCAACAGCGCCCACCCAGATTCGCAGTTCACTCAATCGATGCAGCTGGCGGTTTGCGAGGACAGGGGTAACAATAGGCGCGCCTTGTTGCCGAGGGAAGATCGCAACGATTGTTAAAGGCCCCGCAGCAGAGCAATCCGAAAACGCTTACCGGTTCACCACAAAGGTTTGGATAAAAGGAGTTTGCCATGACTATGGGTGTAATGCGGACGGTGGCCACAGCGCTCGCGCTGGGTGCACTTAGCTATGGATCCGTGAAAACTGCAAATGCTAGCGACACTGACGCCGACCAAGAGAGTGATGTGCAAGCGGCTTGTAGGCAGCTGCCGTCGCACGCACAGCTACACGCGGCGCTCGCTGCGGCAAGAGCGCAATCGAACGGCGGGTTCAACCTCGACATGTGGGGCACGGTGGTCAATCGCGACGGCATCGTCTGCGCGATTGCTTTCACCGGCGGTGACCGCGGCGATCAATGGCCCGGTAGCCGAGTCATCTCCGCGCAGAAGGCGAATACGGCAAACGCGTTTAGCCTCCCGCATCTCGCCCTCTCGACGGCGAATCTCTTTAGCGCCGTGCAACCGGGGGGTAGCCTATTTGGGCTTCAGGCCAGTAATCCGGTGAACACGCGGGTTGCCTATCGGGGCGAGTCCCGCAATTACGGAAGTTCCGGTGATCCGATGGTCGGTGGAAAAATTGGCGGGGTAAATGTCTTTGGCGGCGGCCTCGCGCTCTACAATTCCCAGCACGAACTTATCGGCGGACTCGGAGTCAGCGGCGATTCGTCGTGCGCCGACCACAACATCGCCTGGCGAACCCGCCACACGCTGGTCCTGGATTTTGTCCCGGCGGGTGTCAGCGGCGACGCCTCTCGTCCCGACAATATTGTGTACGACATCGTTACTCAGCCCGGGCTGCCGATCGGTGTCAGTGCAAGCGGCTGGGGACATGCAACCTGCAGTGCGGCGGCTACCTCAATCGCGAGTACGTTACCCGCGATTCCATGATGTAGTGTCCGGCCGGTGTCGATCAGTTTATGGCACCGGTCGGACTTGACGCGGAAGTTCGCTGAATTGGTCCAATCTTGGGTGTTCAGCGGCGGTATGCGACTTTCCCTGGCGTTTTCCGCAATCCCCAATCCCGGGGGATAACCCTGTGCATAACCTGATACCTGTCGCCTAATCGTCACCGAAATTCAGCCGTTTAGATTCCGCTGATTAAATTTTGAGCAGCCGCGGCATCCGGGAAACGCTACGACGAAGGCGGCGGAGTCTGATCCAAGCGCGTTTCTATCTCTTTCCACAGCGCCGAATAGATCTGGCCGGCCGCACTGCGGGGCGCGTACGCCGGCAGTGGCGCACGATGCAGACTCATTCGCTCGATCTCGCTCCAGTACGGTACTTCTGTGGTCAGAAGTTCTGGAAAGTTCTCGCGCGTGCTCGCTATTACATCCTGGTGCAGCGACTTACGTCTGTCCACCATCGAGAAGAAAGGCAACAACGCCAGGTCGACCCAATTGCGCGCGACAATAAAATCCCGCAGTTGCGTAAGCATCCGCACCGATAACGGCGTTGGAATCAGTGGAACGACGACCGCGTCGGCCGCGCGAAGTACATTCTCGGAGAGCAGAGAGATTCCGGCAGGGCAGTCGAGGAACAGCGCTGCATACAAATCATGCAGAATTCGGCTCATTTTCAACAGGCGTTCGGTCGGATGCTTGCGCTCGCTCAGATGCACGTCGAAATTGCGATATGAGAAGTCCGACGGCAGGACGTCCAGCTTGTCATGGCCGGTCGGTACAATAAGCTCAGATAGATTACGTTTTCCGGCGACCAGCTTCTTGGCCGACGCGTGTTCGTTCGATTCGCAGCGCAACGTGTAGGTCGCCGCTCCTTGCGGGTCGAGGTCCCATAAAAGCGTGTTTTGCCCGCGCGCTGCACACAGAAACGCCAGGTTGACGGCGGTCGTCGTCTTGCCAACTCCGCCCTTGATATTCGTGACGGCAATGATCTTCATTTTGCGAGGGCCATGCTCAATATTCAATAATGCCGTGCAACCGGCGGCAACTGCACCTCAGATTTCAGTCCGGTCGCGCTTTGCGGCCAAGTGCTCGGGCACTTCGCCCAGTTCGCGCGCGGCTTTGTGACCGGCGTAGACCGCGTGAACGATGAGGGCCGGTTGCCGGCAATCGCCGATGCGCTGGATCTTCAAATCGATCGATTCGCTCTCCAGGCTGACGAGCTCCCGATACAGTGCGTCAGAAGGTTCACGCGATGTTACCAGCACCAGCGTGGATGCGGCGCGCAAATGCTTTCGGCCGGAATATACGCAGGCGAGGTACACGAACTCACCGTCGAAGCCGTCGACCGCGGTATTGACGATGATCTCTATGCCTAGTTCGAGCATCTGTTGCTGGGTGCGCTCCTGTTCTCCGGTGTATTGACTCCAGTGGCCCGCCTTTCCCTCCGCCGTGACGTAGGTGACGAGCGCGCCGGTACTGGCGAGCATGCCTGCAAGTACAGGTCCCATGTAGTAATGATCGTCATCGAACACTGTCACCTTGCCCTGCGGCCGTGCGCCCCGCATAAGATCGTCGGGTGTCAGCACGGAACCGGAATTCAGCCCGGGAATCGGATTCGCGTGACAGCGGCCGACACCATTGCGTCGCCAGCGGGCGCCCGTCGCAATCAGAACATGATCCGCGCCGAATTCGCGCACCTCTGCCGCCGACAGGGCGTGGCCGAGATACATCGAAACATTCGGCATGCCTCTTATCTGGCCAAGCCGGTAATCGCGCACGCGGGCCCATTCGGCGAGGCCGGGGAGGCGGCTTTCGAGCGTAACGCGTCCGCCGGGCTCAGCAGCAGCATCGGCAAGGGCGACCGTGTAGCCCCGCTTGCCGAGTATATGCGCGGCTTCGAGGCCGGCCGGGCCCGCACCCACGATGAGGACTGAGCCGCCATGGCCCGCAGGCACGTGCTCCGGGTGCCAGCCGCGGCGCCACTCCTCGCCCATCGTCGGGTTCTGTGTGCAGCGGATCGCGGCGCCACGGTAGTTGTAGGCATAGCAAATGTTGCAGCCGATGCACTCGCGGATATCATCGATGCGATCCTCACGGATCTTGGTCGGCAGGAACGGATCGGCAATCGATGGGCGCGCCGCACCGATAAAGTCGAGAATGCCGCTGCGTATCTGCCGCACCATCGTATCGGGTGATGTGAATCTGCCGACGCTGACAACGGGTTTGCTGGTTATGCGTTTGACGTACGCGACCCTGTCCTCGAACGAGGCCTCCCTGGCGAATCGGGAGGTGGCCATCTCTTCGCCGTAATAGTCGGAGACCACAAGATCCCATAAATCCGGCAACTCGCCAATCATGCCGAGGATATCGCGCGCTTCATCGGCGCTCAGGTGCGCCTCGCCGTGACCATCGGCCGAGAAACGCACCGCCACGGCGCATCGATCGCCGACGGCGTCGCGTGTCTCCTCGATCAGCTCCCGCACCAGGCGTACACGGTTCGCAAGCGTGCCGCCATATTCGTCGCTGCGGTCGTTGAGGCTGCGCGAGAGGAATTCCGCCAGCAAATAGCCGTGCGTCGGGTAGACGTAGATGATGTCGAAGCCTGCCAGCCTTGCTCGAGTCGCCGCGGCGCGATGCCACTGCCGGAGTGCCCGAATGTCGCTCCGGTCCATCCGTTGTGACTGGATCGGTTCCGTCCGGCTCGGCATCGAGCGAACGCCGATGCTCGGCAGCCGAGTCGCGAGATTCGACACATAGCTGCCGCCGTGCCAAAGCTCGATTCCGGCGAGCGCGCCGTGAGCATGCACCTGATCGGCCATCGCCGCGAGGTTGGCAAGGTCCCCATCATCCCATACGGCCGCAAACGGATGCGGGTGATCGTCCGAGGTGGGGTTGATGGAACAGTATTCCGTGCAGACGACACCCCAGCCGCCTTCCGCCTTCATGGCGCGCATCGCCGCGAGCGTGCGCGGCAGCGCATGGCCCATGCCGGTGCAATGCGGCACTTGGTAGAAGCGGTTTTTCGCGGTGACCGGGCCGATCTGCAAGGGTTCGAAAAGCTCTTCGTAACGCGGTTCGATTCTCATTTGCAATTCCAAGGAATCTCATTTCCGGGTGCGCGGTGGACCGGTTATGCTGTGAGCATAGAGAATGACCTCGCAATAGGCGAATTCTCGAGGCGCGCATCTTGAAAAACAACGCGAAGTGCGGAACATGAGACGGCCCCGTCGGGTGATCGCTGAGCGGGAGCCTGGCGACCGCGGTCTGCATTGCGGCGCGACGGCGCCCTATGAGCCGCTGCCGGGCAACGTGGCGCAGCAGCTCATCGATGGCGCATTGGCGTTGATGCGCGACTCGGGTGTCGCGTTTGAACCGGGCTCGGAGGCAGTCGAGATTCTGCGCGCCGCTGGCTGTACGGTTGCCGCTGACGGCGTCGTGCGATTCGAGCCGGGCATCGTCCGCGAAGCACTTGACTCCACGATGAAGAGCACAAAGCTCTGGGATCGAACCGGCGCGCGGTTCATCGAACTCGACTGTCGTCACACCTGGTTCATTCCGGGGATGACCTGCATCAAGGTCTACGATCTCGAGAGTGGTGAGCCGCGCGACAGCAATGCCGATGATCTGGCCATGGTCACGCGAGTCGCGGACGCGCTGCCAAATATCGACGCGGTCTGCATCGCCTGCAAGAACGTCTCACGCTCGGATATCCATGGGGAGATCGAAGAGTTCGCCATCATGGCTTCCAATACGACCAAGCCGCTCGAATACCTGTGCGAACATGCGGAATCGCTCGGTCCCGTGATCGACATGGCGGCAGCGATTCGCGGCGGCAGCGAGGCGCTGGTCGATAAGCCTTACTTCCTACAACTCGTCACACCGCTCCCGCTCAACTACCACGCGGCCCATTCGGACCAGATCATCGCAGCCGTCCGGGCGGGGGTTCCGGTGAGCGTCGGGACTCTCCCCATCGGCGGCGCATCCACGCCGATCACCACCGCAGGGAGCATGGTCAACAGCCTTGCCACGGACTTCGCCGCGATGGTCCTGGCGCAACTCGTGCGTCGCGGCTGCTTTTGTATTGGCAGCTCCGATGTCTGTTTCATGGAGCCGGCGACCGGCGGCATCGGTAATTTCGCGCAGACCTCGATTGCCGATATGATCATGTGTCAGGTCCGCCGACGGCTCGATCTGCCGTCCTTCACCGGAGCTGCCGGCTATTCGTCTGCGCGCCGCTTCAATCAGGACGCGGTGATGGAACTCACGGCGAGCATGATGCAAGTGTTCTACAGCCGTCCTGCAACCATCGATTATCTTGGATCGCTCGATCAGGGACTCACGTATTCCTTGCACGCGCTGTTGCTTTGCAATGACCTGGCGGGTCTGCTGCGCACTTTGTGGGAGGGCGTGCGCATCGATACCGAAATGCTGGCCCTCGATCTCGCGCGTGAGGTGGGACCGCGCGGCAATTATCTCGCGCAGCGGCACACGGTGAACCATTGCCGCGACCAGCTATGGGAGAGCCGCTACTTCGGGCCCAACCTGCCGCTCAGCACGGACGGGCGACCCGATGAGGATCTTGCTTCACGTATCGATGCGGACCTGCGGAGGTTGTTGACTAGTCATCGTCCCGTGCCGCTCGACGAGAATATCCAAGAGGGCCTGCGCGGCATTTGCATGCGCTTTGCGGCGTCCTATTCGGCGTGACACAGACCGCAGACCTTGGCGTTCGACGCGCTGCCGTCGTTACTTCAGGTGCCGGGCGAAAAACTCCAGCGTACGGCGCCACGCCAGCTCGGCCGCGGCCGGGTCATGCTTCAGCATCGGCATATGTTTCGAGTCGGCGGTCTCGTTCGCGAACGCGTGTTTCGCCTCGTAGCGGTGGAATTCATACGGTACGTGCGCATCGCGCAGCTTCTGTTCGAGCTTGTCGACCCCGCCGATCGGGAAAGCCGCATCTTCCGTCGCCCAGTGAGCCATGAGCGGCGCGCGGATCCGGGTGGCATCGATGTACTCGAGCGGCGGATAGCCGTACCAAACGACGGCGGCATCGGCCTCGGGCACATGCACCGCCGCAAGCAACGTAAGCGCGCCGCCCATGCAGAATCCCGTGACGCCCACCTTGGCGCTGCCAGTGGCCTTCAAATATTGCACGGCGCCGCGCACGTCCTGCCCAGCGGCAGCGGCGAAGTCGAGGCCGTGCATCAGGTGCTTCGCTTCGTTGGCCTCGAGTGCGACCTTGCCGCGATATAGGTCCGGCACCAGCGCCCGGTAGCCGGCGGCCGCGAGTTTCGAGGCGACGCTCCGAATCTGATCGTTGAGGCCCCACCACTCCTGGATGACGACGATGCCCGGCGCGCTGCTGCTGCCGTGCGCGGCTTCTTCGAGGAATCCATCGGCGCTCTGCCCGTCGGGGCGCTGGTAGCGGATCGTGCTGCCCATCGTATGCTCTCCTTCATTGATCGCGAGTAAAGCCTATAAGCCGTTGCGCTGCGGGTGTATTCTACATGCGGTATCGGGGGCAAAATGAGGCTTTACATATGAACAACAAGGCTTCGATTTCTCGTGCTTCATGGCTGGTGTATTCCGCATTCGGTTGTGCCTTTGGCGCAGATGGTGTGATGGCTCAGCAAGCGGCCGATGTCGTTGTGCAGGCCGATCGTCCGGAGATTACGGTAAAAATGCCGGTGCGCGGTTCGGTGGTCAAGGAAGTCTCGCTGGCACAGCACGTGTCGTATGGCGATCTCGATTTGACGACGCCGGCGGGAGCCGCCGAGCTCGAAAAGCGCGTCACGGCGGCGGCTGCGGCGGTCTGCGAAAAGCTTGGCAAGGTATATCCTGACAGCAGACCCAAAGGTCACAGCTGCACTGAAATCACGGTCAAGGACGCCCTGCGCAAGGTGCGCGGGACCTCGATCGCGGCCGTGCGCTAGCGCGCAGATTGCGGCGGCGGCGGTGCTTCGTCGCTTGCGATGATGGCAGGAAGGCGCCGGCTGACCCTGACGGAATGTCGGGCGGGAAGTTATGCGCCTGCGAAACGGACGCTGCAGGCGGGCGCTACAGATACGTCGCAGCGACCTCGGCAGCGAAAGCGGACGGTTCACCTTCCCAGACGATGCGCGCGTGCTCCATGACATAGATCCGATCCGCGTGCGGCAGGGCAAATGTGACGTTCTGTTCGCCGAGCAGCACGGTGATGGACGTGGTGTTGCGCAGCTGCTCCAGCGCGTTCGAGATCTGTTCCAGGATGACGGGGGCAAGCCCGAGCGTGGGTTCGTCCAAGATGAGCAGTTTCGGGTGCATCATCAGCGATCGTGCAATGGCGAGCATCTGCTGTTCACCGCCGCTCATGGTGCGGGCAGCCTGGCGCTCGCGGTCGCGCAACCGCGGGAACAGATCGTAGAGCCACTCGAGCTGCGCAGCGGCCTGCGCCTCCGTCAGGTGTTGTCCGGCAAGATCGAGATTCTCGCGGACGCTCATCTCCCCGAACAGTTCGCGGGTTTCCGGACACTGCACGACGCCTCCGCGGGCGATGGCGGCGGGGCTGCGGCCGCGCAGATCGCTATTGTCCCAGCTGATGCGGCCGCTATATGGCACCAAGCCCGATATGGCATTGAACAGCGTGGTCTTGCCCGCGCCATTCAGGCCGACTACGGCCACGCATTCGCCTTGATCCACATGGATCGAAACACGCTCCAGGGCCTGGGCTTTGCCGTACAGGACGCTGACATCGGTCACTTGAAGCAGCGGCGCATTGCGCGCCGGACGAGTGGGGCGGCTGGCGATATCGATGCCTCCGCCGAGATAGACGCGGCGGACAGTCGGATCGCGCGTGACTTCTTCGGCAGTACCTTCGGCAATACGTTCGCCCAGATACATCGCGAAGACGCGGTCCGCCAGTGAGGCGATGCTCTTCACGTTGTGATCCACCAACAGTACGGCACGTCCATCCGCGCGAAAATCGGCGATCAACTGAGCGAACGCATGCACTTCCGTCGAGGTGAGCCCGGCGAAAGGCTCATCGACCAGCACCACCTGCGGGTCGCGGGCGATCGCCTTGGCGAGTTCCATGCGGCGCAGGTCGGCGAATGCCAGGGTACCGGGTTTGCGGTTCAACACGGCGCCCAATCCGACGCGCTCGGCGATCTGCCGCGCTTTCTCGCGTACATGTCGGTCGGCGACCAGCTTTAGCAGCTTATCCGGCAGTAGCCCCAGCATGATGTTCTCGAGCACGGTCTGCCGATGCAGCGGGCGCGAATGCTGAAAGACGATGCCCACGCCCTGCCGGGCGATACGGTGCGGCGGCCAGCCTGCCACATCGACTCCGACGACCCGCACCGCGCCGGCGTTCGGGCGATGCAGGCCCATGATGACCTGCATCACGGTGGATTTACCGGACCCGTTGGGTCCGATTAAGCCAAGAATTTCGCCCGCGCGAATCTGAAACGTGATGTCCTTTGCCGCGACCAACCCACCAAAGCGTTTCGTCAGGCCCTGCACGTCGAGCAGCGGCACGCCGGCGCCCGCCGCGGGCGCCGGCGCGTGCAGCGGCTCCGCCATCTGGTCTATGGTTCCTCCCGCCGGCGCAGCAGTAAGCCCATGAGCCCGTCAACGAAGAACAGGATCACGAGGAGGGCGACACCCGAGACCACGAAGGTGCTGAGCTGTCCCAAGGGCCGCAAGGCCTCGCCGGCGAGGATGAGAAAGATCGAGCCGATGGCGGCCCCCACGATGGTGCGCCGGCCGCCCAACACGGCCGCAATGATCACCTGCACGCCCACGGACACGTCGACGACCGTGCCCACCGAGGCCGTACCCAGGTAGAACACCATCATCGCGCCGGCAAGTCCCGAGAACACCGCGCTGATGCAGAAGGCGGCCAGTTTATGTTTGACGACATTGAAGCCGAGCGCCGATGCGCCGATCCGGTCCTGGCCGCTCGCCTGCAGGATCAAGCCGACCGGCGAGCGCGACAGGGCGAACAGGACGGCGCCGCAGACCGTCATGAACCCCAACGCGTACCAATAGTTGGTGATCGCCTCCGTCGATAAGATGTCGTTCATCGTCAGGCCGATCTCCCCTCCGGTGCTGCTAGCGAAGATGATGATGAACTGTTGCAGCAAGAGAACCGCGACCAGCGTCGTGAGGCCGAAATACGGACCCGTGAGCCGGAGCGCGGGAACAGCGAGCACCACGCCGCCCAGCAAGGCTGCCGCGCCGCCAGCGATCAGGCATACCCACATCGGCACGCCGTGTGCGTTCAGCAAGCCGGCAGCGTACGCGCCACTGCCGATCAGAAAGGAGGGACCAAAATTGACCTCGTTGGCAAAGCCGAACAAAAGGTCCCACGACATGGCAAACACGCCAAAATAATAGGCGATGGTCAGCACACCTAAAATATAGGCCGATACGACCCAGGGCAGAGTGCTCAGCACGACGAGCACTACCAGTGCGATCCACACTGAGCGTGATGTCAGCAATGCGCGGATGGTATCCGTCACCGTCGACCAAGCAGCCCGTGCGGCCGAACATAAACGACGAGTACCAGCAACACCAGTGCCGGCACGGTGCGGTAAGTGGGCGATATCAAATAGGCCGTCAGCGTCTCGAGATAGCCGACCACATACGCGGCCAGGAGAGAGCCATAGACGCTGCCGAGACCGCCCAGCACCACGATGGAAAAGGCGCTTGCGGTAAGCTGGCTGGACTGCGCCGAGCTGGCGCCGAGGAATGTCGCGAGCAGCACGCCGGCGATGCCGGCGAGCACGCCGTAAATCGTCCAAACCAGCAAGTACACGCGTGATAATTCGAAGCCTAGAATGGACAAGGCACGCGGATTGATCGATGCTGCCAGCAACACCTTGCCCGCCTTGGAGCGATTGACCAGCAGCCACAGTAAGCCGATCACCGCCCAGCAAATCACCGCGATCACCAGTTCATTGATCGGTGTGCGCACGCCGCCGATTTGCATGATGCCGGCGATCAAGGGCCGCACGGTCTTCGGATTGTCGGTATAAAAATAGGCGACCGCTTCCTGGATCATGATGCCCCAGAGCAATGTGCCGGTCAGGACGAATATTTCCCTTTCCGCCGCAGGCACCGATGATGAGCGCTCGATGGGGCGCACCACCAAGAAATAAGTCGCGAATGCCGTGAGCACGCCGGCCGCCGTTCCGGCGACTGCAGCGACCCAGGGATTGGCCGCATACTGTCCGGCCACCACCCAGGCAGTCACGGCGGCGACCACCATGGTCGCGCCATGCGCCAGATTGAGCACACCGCAGACGCCAAACATGAGCGTGAAGCCTACGGCACCGAGGCCGTAGAGCGCACTGATGGCGAAACCGTCGATCAGGATTTGAACCGTGAGCACGAACTCTCCTGTCGGCACGCGAGCTGTGCCTGGATACGGATCCTCGAATCTAAGGCCGCTGCAGATGCGTGAACGCCGGGAAGCTGATTTTGGTTTGCGGAGCGGCCCTGGGCCACAGTATCACCTGCTTCCCGTTCTGCCATTGCAGCATCGTGCCCGTCACGAATTCGGGCCCGTATTTCATGGCATGGGTGAAATCGTTGTCGCGGCCATAGAACTGCACGCGGCCGACGGTGCCGATGTAGTCGGTCTTTTCGAGCGCGGCGACCAATTGATCGCCGTCGGTCGAGCCGGCGCGCTTGATGGCCTCGGCCAAGACGGAGACCGCATCATAGGTGGTGAACCCCGTCAGGACGGGCGCGTCGCCGAAGTGTTTGATGTAGTCGTTGACGAAAGGCTGCGTCTTGGCCGTCAGTTCGGCGCCCGCGGCCGCGACCGAAAATGTCACTATGCCCGCGGCGGCACCGTTCGTGTCGTTCCAGAATGTGCCCGAGGTCGCCTGCCCGGAATACCCTATCATCGGAACGGGCACTTGCTGCTGTGCCCATTGCACCGTGGGTTGAACGCCCACATGGCTGATGCCGGTCACGATGACGTCGGGCCTTTGACCTTCGATCTTGTTGAACAGAGGGGTGAAATCGCCGGTATCGGCCGAGAAGCGAACGTGGTCCAGCACTTTCACGCCGATCTTCGGCAGGCACTCCAAGTATTCCGCGTCGAGCGGCGCCGTCCAGGCGGCGTCCTCGCTGAACACGACAGCCGTCTTGATCGAATAGTGCGGCTGCAATGCCTGCTTGATCGAATCACAGACCGAATCAGCGATGAACCGCGAGGCCATGAATTCATGGAAGGTGTACTTGTTCTTGTCGTAGTCATCGTGGATGTGCTTGCTGATCTCGTTGCTGGCGGCGCCCGTGGTGATGAACGGTACGTGCGATCGCGCCGCCCACGGCTGCAAGGCGAGTGCGATCTCGCTGATGTAAGTGCCGATGACCGCGACGACCTTGTCCTGGCTCACCGCGCGCTGGAAAGCGCGTACCGCATCCGCAGCCTGCGAGTGATCGTCGTACTGGACGATTTCGAGTTTGCGGCCATCGATCCCGCCTGCGGCATTGATTGTGTCGACGGCCAATCGCGCGCCCTTGCTGATTCCTGCCCCGGGAATGGCGGATTCTTCGGAGATGACGCCGATCTTGATCGGTTCCTTCGGATCCGCTTGGGCTGCCCCCGCCAGGAAGCACGCCATGGCAGCGGCCCTCAGCAAGCCGTTGCGAACATGGACGGCCCCTCTTGAGCGATCAAGCATCAGTCGACTCCCTGTACACGCCCGACTATCGAAGGATCGGAAGGGTTTTACCGCCGATCGCAGCATAGCGTCAAATTATGCCGAATGGTTTAAAAATGGTCCGAGAGTTCGGCGGCGCACTCGCCGGGAAATTCAAGCCACACGGGAGGGCTGTCTAGGAGCCTGTCTGAGTAATCTACGTGAGCCGCGTTGCAGGGAGGAGGGAGCGGATGCAAGGCGCGTGGCGCGACCCCTAAGGGCAAGCCCAGCAGCGGGATCTGCGGCCGGTGGCAGCGCTCACGAGTATCGCTCCGCCGCATACGACGACGAACTGTCCGCCGGCCTCCAAGAAACGCGACCAACGATCCCAACCCGTGACGGGATCATTGTCGCCGGCCAATATCGCCGAGGCTTGCGCCATCGGTAGTATCAACTGGGTTGCCGTGGTGATCGCCTCGAGGCCAAAAAAAACGGGAACGCCGATCATGAGCCGCATCACTCGCTGCCGGATCGAAATGGCGGGCCAGACCAACAGCAGCGGCCAAAATACGATGGGAGTCTCGACCGCTTCTCCGACCTGTACGCGGCCGACGACTCGCGCGGCGGGACTGAGATCTTCACGCTTGCGGCGGACGTAAGCCCGCAACTGCAGTTCGGCCGTTAATTTGGTTTCCCCCGGTCTCACGCCGACCGACGTGATCTGCCAGGGATGGCCGGTTGCGATGAGGCGATCGACGGCGGCGTAGTAAGGCGCAACGAGCCGTGCGTACGGCTCGGCGAACGTCATGCCAAGCGCAAGCGCCGCGGCGGCGGCCAGTGCCCAACGACCTTCAGCCCGCACGGGATGCAGAATCGACGCAAGCCGTTCGCAGCGTACCGGCCGACCATCGCATGAAATATAGTGCGATGAGAACGACGGGGCCGAGCGGCAGAATCAGACCGTGCAACGCCTCCCAAGCGCCTGGGCTATATCGCAGGATGTAATGCAGCGCCATCAATCGGGCGACGGAGAGTACATAAGCCAGCAGGGATCCGAATGCCAAGCCTTGCGCACGGCGCTTCCAGGTTGCGGGGTATGCCAGAATCCCCGCGGCCAGCATCAGAAACATCTCCACACCTTCGCAGCCGCGTGTCACCCGAAGATTCGAGCCCGGCGATGACAGCGTGCGGCCGACCAACTCCACGTGCTCGTTGGGAGTCACCGCATCGATGAGGTGCACCGTCGGCGCCAAGATCGCATCGACGACCAGAAACCGTTCGAAGGCGCTGCCGCGCGATGCTTCGAAGGCTCCCATCAAAACGGCGAAACCGATGACGAACTTGATTCCGAACCGCAGCGTTGTCGTTACCATGATCTTCCGCCAGCCTGGCAGATGTCGGTGACATTCGCCACCGCGCCCGGTAAGCCAGGTGCGGCGCCGGCGCCGAGACATCCTGACAAAATGTCACATTGGTTTCGTACCGTGCATCGGGAATCAATTTGGCCGAGGGAGACGAACCGATGGAAGCGACCGCACGCCTGCGCATTGCCCGTGCACTGCTCATGGGGCTCGCCGCGCTTGGATTGACGCTCGGCGCATGGCGGACGGAGCCGGCGCACGCGCAGACCGGTGCTGCCCGGCTGCTCATCGTGGCGCCGGTCGATGAGAGTCAGCGGGTCACCTTGGCGGGCAATACGCGACCGGAGGCGAAGGCAGCCAACGATCGCGGCCGGGTAGCGGATTCGTTGCCCCTGCAGCATTTGCAACTGTTGCTGAAGCGGCCCGCGGAACGCGAATCGGCTCTACAGCGCTATATCGCGCAGCTGCACGATCGCGCTTCGCCGAATTTTCACCGCTGGCTTCGCGCCGCCGAGTTCGCTCAGAGCTTCGGTCCGTCGCAGCAGGATGTCGCCGTCGTGACCGCATGGCTCAAGCAGCATGGGTTCGTCGTCAACACGGTATATCCCAGCAATACGATGATCGACTTTTCGGGCACGGCCGGCGACGTGCGTACGGCCTTTCACACCGATATTCATGCGCTGTCGATCGGCGGCGCGCGGCACATCGCCAACATGAGCGACCCGCAAATCCCGGCGGCGCTGGCTCCCGCCGTCGCCGGCATCGTCTCGCTGCACGACTTTCGGCCGCACGCCATGAACCGGCCGCGCGCGCAATATACGACGTCGAGCGGTTATCTGGCCGTCGTTCCTGCCGATCTCGCCACGATCTACAATCTCAACCCGCTGTTCAGCGCGGGCTATACGGGCAAGAACCAGACCATCGTGGTGATCGAGGATACGGACGTCTACAGCACCGCGGACTGGACCACGTTTCGCAGCACGTTCGGGCTGTCGAGCTACGCCTCGGGTTCGTTCTCGCAGGTGCATCCGGCGCCGCCGAGCGGCACCAACAACTGCAGCGACCCGGGCGTGGGTTCCAACGGTGTGGACTCCGAGGCAATATTGGATGCGGAATGGGCGAGCGCCGCAGCACCCAACGCGGCCATCGAGCTGGCGTCGTGCGCGGACACGACGACCACGTTCGGCGGGCTCATCGCGCTCCAGAATTTGCTCAATCAGAGCGGCTCTCCGCCGGCGATCGTGAGCATCAGCTATGGCGAGTGCGAAGCGGGAAACGGCGCCGTCGCCAACGCGGCGTTCAGTTCCACCTACCAGCAGGCGGTGACCGAGGGAGTATCGGTGTTCGTCGCGGCCGGCGATGAGGGGGCGGCGAGTTGCGATTACGACGTGAAATACACCACTCACGGACTCGGTGTCAGCGGCTTTGCGTCCACGGCTTACAACGTCGCCGTGGGTGGAACTGACTTCGGCGATGTCTATGCCGGTACCTACGGCACGTACTGGAGCTCGTCCAACAGCACCTATTTCGGCTCGGCACTGTCGTATGTGCCGGAGATTCCGTGGAACGATTCCTGTGCCAGCGTCCTGCTCACGAATTTCTATGACAACGGGGCGACACCCTACGGCTTCTGCAACACTTCGCAGGCAGAGACCAACTATTTGAGCAACGTGGCGGGGAGCGGCGGGGCCAGCGGCTGTTCAAGCGGTGCGCCTGCCACTGCGGGGGTCGTTGGCGGTAGCTGTGCGGGAACCCCGAAACCCGCGTGGCAGTCCGGCGTTCCTGGCATCAAGAGCGACGGCGTTCGGGACCTTCCGGACGTGTCGTTGTTCGCCGGAAACGGCGTATGGGCTCACTATTATGTGGTGTGCTGGTCGGATACCTCCGCGGGCGGTGTTGCATGCACGGGTGCACCCAGCAGCTGGTACGGTGCCGGTGGAACGTCCTTCGCGGCTCCCATACTGGCGGGCATCCAGGCCCTGGTGAATCAGAGTACGGGTTCGCGCCAGGGTAACCCCAACTACGTCTATTACACGCTGGCCGGCAGTCAGTATTCGAGCGGACTGGCGTGCAATTCCAGCAGCGGCAATGCCGTATCCGCCGGCTGCGTGTTCTATGACGTGACGCTCGGGAATATGGACGTCGATTGCAAGGGATCGGTTAATTGCTATCTGCCCGCCGGGACGTACGGCGTGCAGTCGACGAGCAATGGTTCCTACGCCCCGGCGTACGCTACCGCCACGGGCTGGGATTTCGCCACCGGCATCGGCAGCATCAACGCCTACAACCTGGTTCACTACTGGACCTCCTCGGATCTATCCCTGAGCGGCAGCGGCGAGGTAACGACGGGCGGCCAACTGTCCTATGCGTTGACGTTGGGTAATCGCGGACCGCAGAGCGCCACGGGGGTGGTGGTCAGCACGGTGCTGCCTGCCGGCCTCACCTTGGTGGCAGGCTCGAGCAGCGCCAGCTGCAAGCAGACCGGGCAGACGGTGAGCTGTTCGGCCGGCACCTTGGCCCAGGGCTCGACGACGGCGCTCACCATCGTGGTGCAGCCCGGCACGTCATCCCAGACCTACACCCTCACGTTTGCGGCGAGTTCCAGCAATGGTGATCTCAACCCCAGCGACGGATCCGATGCCATTGCGCTTTATTGGCCCGGAACGGCAACCGGGTCCGACGGGCCGCTGCCGCTCTGGGCAGTGATCGCGTTGGGAATGAGTCTAGTCGGCGTGGCGCGGCGGCAGTTGAAAAACGTGGCTTAGCGTTGCCGCGACCGGTCGACTCATCCCACCGAAATGGCCGCCGGTCCGTGGGGCAGCGGCATCGTCACCTCGATGCGGGTTCCCGGCTCGCCCGCACCCGAGATGCGCAACGCACTGCCAACCGCTCAGTTGGAAGACTACGGGGATGGAGATTGCGTACGCCCACGCCAGGACCGCGCCCAGGGTGCTCAGATGCCCAATCCGCGGCATGCCGGAGGATGAAATCATTCGCAAGATTTCTCATTCTAGTCGATTGATGCGGCCAACGGCTTCTCCACGATTCGACGCGCCAGGGCGCATAGCGCCGGGTCCTCGCCCTTGCGGCCCACCAATTGCAGTCCCGCAGGCAGCCCGCTCGGCAGGATCATCGGAATCGTCAGCGCGGGATGGCCGGAAAGATTGAATGGCCGCACGCAAGTGGTGGTGCGCAGCGCCCGGCGTGCGTCGTCGGCCTCGCGCAGCGTGAGCGGAACCTCAGGCATGGTGGGCAGCGCCAATGCATCGACTCGGTCGAGCGCTTCATCCACCTCGTTGCCAAACAGCTGACGGACGGCCTCGGCAGCGGCAACCTGGTCGTGTGTGATGTCGCGGGCGGGGATGAGCCGTGCGCGCACATCGGCCCCGAGCAAGGGGTTGGACGTAAGATGGCCGAAAGCCGCCCAGTTCTCGGCGCCGATGATGCACAGTCCCGCATCGAAAGCGCGCTCGAACGAAGGCAGCGATACGGGCTTCATCGTCAGGTCCGCATCGGCAAGCAGGCGGCGCGCAGCCGCGTTGATGTCCGGATCCGCCGCGACCGTGAGCCAGCCCAGCGTGCCGCCGGCCGGTGCGGCCTCTGAGTGGAATGAGTCGTCGAGTAACTCCATCGCCCGCTCAATCAGTTCCAGGTTGCGTGCAAAGGGTCCCACGCAGTCGAGCGTTGAGGCGGCGGGATGCACGCCGGCACGGCTGATGCGGCCATAGGTCGGCTTCAGTCCAAAGACACCGCAACAGGTGGCCGGTATGCGTATGGATCCTCCGGTATCGGTTCCAACCGAAAAGTCGACCAATCCCGCGGCCACGGCCACCGCCGAGCCGCTCGACGATCCGCCCGGGACCCGATCCGGAGCACGTGGGTTAACAGGCGTGCCACTCCAACGATTGATTCCGGTGACGCCATAGGCAAGCTCGTGCATCGTGGTTTTTCCGATCAGTCGGCATCCCTTATCGAGAAGCGCCGCGACGACACGGGCATGGCGTGCGGCCGGCTGCGCGTCCGCAAAGCACGCGCAACCCAGGCGCGTCGCGTATCCCGCGATATCGATCGAGTCCTTGATGGCGACGCGCAAGCCGTCACCGCCCAGTTGCATCGTGACGACGAAAATCTGATCGGGTGCAGCCAATGATCGTCTCCGGGGACTAAGTGATAGATTATAAATCACATGCAGCGACCGAACTTCTCATTGACGGCAAGGTGGCGGTGATCACCGGCGTATCGCGCGGTATCGGCAGTGCGGTGGCGGCGTACATTACGGGCCAAGTCTTGTATGTCGATGGTGGTCTGCTGGTCGCGTTGTGACCGAGGGCCCCTTCTGGAGGGCCTATGTTGTTCAGATGATACAGGGATGAATTTGACAAACCTGCGCTGCGGGATTCCTAATACGTCACAATTATTCGTTTGGGGTGCCCGGGATGTTCCGATGAGTGGTGCTGCAGAGCCTGCGGGAACGCTCGATGTCGCACTCAACCATGCGACGCAGCTGTTGCGGAAGAACCCCTCCCTTGCCGCGGAACAGGCGATCGAGATTTTGAAGGTACTGCCGAGTCACCCCCATGCGCGCTTGGTGCTGGGCGCTGCGCAACGGCTGGCTGGACGGAGCCAGGCCGCCGTGCAGGTGTTGGAGAGCCTGGCCCGCGAGCAGCCTCGATCGAGTCCCGTCCACTTGGAGCTCGGCGTGGCGCTCGGCGAGGCCGGCCGCGCTCGCGAGGCAGTGGCGGCGCTGCGGGTCGCGCTGCGCTTGACGCCCGATTCCCCGGACGGCTGGCGACTGCTCGCCGACCAGTTCGACGTCATCGGCGACACCGACTCTGCCGATCACGCCCGCGCAAACTATCTGAAAGCTGCGAACAAGGATCCGCGCTTGTTGGATGCCGCTGCGGCGTTGGTCGAGAACGACTTGCCGCTCGCAGATGCGCGCTTGCGGGCCCATCTGGCCGGGCATCCCACGGACGTGGCCGCTCTTCGCATGCTGGCGGAGATTGCGGCGCGCCTGCGCCGCTATGCGGATGCGCAGCAGTTGCTGGAGCGCTGCCTGGAACTCGCGCCAAGTTTCGATGCGGCTCGCCACAATTATGCGGTGGTGCTCAATCGCCAGTCGAAAGCCGCGGACGCGCTGCGGCAAGTCGAGCGGCTGCTGGCCAAGGAACCGCGCAATCCCGGGTACTGCAACCTGCAGGCTGCCATCCTCGCGCAGATCGGCGATTACTCCGGGTCCATCGCGATCTACGAGTCGGTACTCCGGGAATTCCCGCAGCAACCCAAAGTGTGGATGAGCTACGGGCACGCGCTGAAGACTGCCGGCCGGCGACCGAACAGTATCGCGGCGTATCGCCGTGCCATCTCGCTGGAGCCCACTCTGGGCGAGGCGTACTGGAGCCTCGCCAACCTCAAGACCTTTCGGTTCTCCGTGAGCGACGTCGCGGCGATGCGGGCCGCGCTGACGCGCGCCAACCTGCGCGATGAGGATCGACTGCATTTTGAATTCTCGCTCGGCAAAGCGCTCGAGGACGAGAAATCGTACGCGGAGTCCTTCGCGCATTACAGCGCGGGAAATGCATTGCGACGTGCGCTGCACCCCTACAGTGCCGATGACCATGCATCGTTCGTTCGCCGCTCGAAAGGCTTGTTCACGGCGGATTTCTTCGCCGCGCGCGCCGGTACCGGATCAGCGGGGCGGGATCCGATTTTCATCGTCGGCCTGCCGCGCGCCGGCTCGACGCTGGTGGAACAAATCCTCGCGAGCCATTCGCGGGTCGAAGGCACGATGGAGCTGCCGCACATTCCCCAGATTGCGCGTGAATTGGCCGGCGAAGATTCGGGATTTCTGGACGCCGTGGCGGCGTTGAGCGCTGAACAGTGTCGGGAGCTCGGCGAGCGCTATCTCGCCGAAACTCGCATCCAGCGCAAGACCGACGCGCCGTTTTTCATCGACAAGATGCCGAACAATTGCCTGTATGTCGGCCTCATTCACTTGATTCTCCCGAACGCGATCATCATCGATGCGCGCCGACATCCGCTGGGCTGCTGCTTCTCGGGATTCAAGCAGCATTTCGCGCGGGGCCAAAATTTTGCCTATGGACTCGAGGACATCGGCCGCTACTACCGTGACTACGTGGACCTCATGGCGCATATCGATGCGGTTTTGCCGGGACGCGTGCACCGTGTGTTGTACGAAACGTTGATCGACGATACGGAAGCGCAGGTTCGTCGACTTCTCGATCACTGCGGCCTCGCATTCGAGGACGGTTGTCTTCGCTTCTATGAGAATGAACGCGCCGTGCGCACCGCCAGTTCAGAACAGGTGCGGCAGCCCATTTTCCGCGAGGGAGTGGATCATTGGCGTCACTACGAAGCGTGGCTCGGTCCCCTGAAGCAGGCCTTGGGTCCGGTGCTCGAGGCCTATCCAGCGGGACCCGACTCAACCACAATGGTCGGGACCTAGCGATGCGGTAATTTGGGGATTCTTTGATAATCATTACCTTGGGAGCAAAAAAACATTATGACTCGTAGCCGGCTGAAAACTCCGGGGCGCCACACCCCCAACACCACCGGCCGCTCCGGCGGCCACCCCACCCGCCTGCTGCGTCGCTTGCCCCTGGCGTCGGCCATCTCGGCCATCCTCGCCGGCGCGCCGTTGGTCCACGCTGCCGGCGAGGCGGAGACCGGCGGCCTCGAGGAAATCGTGGTCACGGCGCAGAAGAAAGTGGAAAACCTGCAGAACGTGCCCATATCCATCGAGGTATTCGACAGCCAAAAGCTCGAGCAACTGAACGTCGTCAACCTCGACGACTACGTCAAATATAGTCCGAGCGTGTCGTACGTCAGGGGCCAGGGGCAGGGCGGCAACGGCCAACCGGGCAGCTCGCATGTGTACATGCGCGGCGTAGTGAGCGGCGGCGACGGCAATCACTCGGGCTCGCAACCCAGCGTAGGTACGTATCTCGACGAGCAGCCGGTGACCACCATCGACGGCACCGTCGATATGCATATCTACGACATCCAGCGCATCGAGGTTCTCGAAGGACCGCAGGGCACACTGTACGGCGCAAGTTCCGAATCCGGCACGATTCGCATCATCACCAACAAGCCCGATCCGACCAAGTTCGAGGCGGGGTACGATCTCGATGCCAATCACATTCAGCACGGCGGCACCGCGGGGTGGGAGGCTGAGGGTTTCATCAACATCCCGCTTGCCTCATTCGCGGCCATACGCCTCGTCGGCTGGGATGAGCATGACAGCGGATACATCAACAACATTGCCGGCACGGACGCCAATGCCTGTATACAAAACGGTGTGCGCACCTTCCCGACGTGGGCCGGCCAGACGGCGGGCGTCAGCAAGACCACCGGCATTCTCGCCCCTTGCCCAACCGTAGGCACGATCGGCGCAGGCGCGATCAGCAATGCGGCCTACCTCAGCAACCACTACAACACGGTCGAGACGCGCGGCGGCCGCGCGGCGCTCAAGATCGACGCCGGGGATAACTGGACCATCACACCGACCGTGATGGGGCAGTCTCTCGCCACCAACGGCTTCTTTGGCTACGACCCCGCGGTGGGCGATCTGGATCTCGTGCATTTCGGCCCGGAGAATTCTCAGGACTCCTTCATGCAGTCCGCCCTGACCGTCGAAGGCAAATTCAGCGATTTCGACCTCGTGTACGCGGGCGGCTATATGAAGCGCACGACGCACTCGATTGCCGACTACAGCGACTACTCCGAGTTCTATGATCGTATATTCGCATCGGGAGCTAACTGGACGAGCGGTCCGACGCTCGGCAGCGGAGCGCCGGTCATGCCGCAGGAACTCGTGATCACCCATGGCTACTTCGAGAAGTGGAGTCATGAGCTGCGGCTGAGCACGCCGCAGGATTTGCCGGTTAAAGGAACTGTCGGCGTGTTCATTCAGCGCCAATTGCACGACATCTGGGAGCAGTACACCATTCCTGGCTACAACTTCACCAACCCGTACGGCAACCCAAATTCGCCGACTCCCAATCCCGACGGGTTCGGAGCGACGATTCCTGGGTTGGCGAACACCGTCTGGCTCACCGACGAGCAGCGCGTCGACCGCGATCAGGCGGCGTTCTTTCAGGGAACGTGGGACATTACCTCGCAGTGGTCGCTGAACGGCGGGTTGCGCTACTTCAAGTACGATAATTCGCTGGAGGGATTTTACGGCTACTCCGCGAACTACTTCGGCACACCGGGTCAGGGCGCCTGCTTCGCTCCGGCCGTCACTCCGTACTCACCGTGCACTGACCTGGATAGAACCGTCAGCGCCACCGGAACGGTGCCGCGGGTCAACATCACCTATAAGATCACCCCGGATAAACTGGTTTATGCAACCTACTCGAAAGGCTTTCGGCCGGGCGGCGTGAATCGCACGGAGGTGGCAGGGATCGGGCCCTATCAGGCGGACTTCCTGACGAACTATGAAGTCGGGTGGAAAACGCAATGGTTCGATCATCGTCTACGCTGGAACGGCGCGGCTTTCTGGGAGGACTGGAAGAACTTCCAATTTTCGTTTCTCGGTCCCAGCAGCTTGACGATCATCGAAAATGGCGGCAATGCCCGCATCAAGGGAATCGAGAACGAGATCGAGTGGGCGGCGACCAGTGCGCTGACCCTCAGCACCAACTTTACGTTCTTGGATCCCCGGCTCACGCAGAACATCTGCGGCGCGGTCGGAGTAACCAATTGCCCCGGCGTGAACGACACCGTAAACGGTGGCGGCCCGCAGCCCTTTACCGGCACCCCATGGATAGGACCAACGGCGCCGGCCGGCAGCAACCTACCCGTGACGCCGAAGTTCAAGGCCAACGTGGTCGCGCGCTATGCGTTCGATGACGTGGCTGGCTGGAAGCCGTTTGGCCAAGTGTCATGGGTGTACCAGACACAGACCTTGCCTTTACTGCTGCGGACCCAGGAGCAGAATGTCGGCATACAGCCGGCCTACGGTCTGATCGATTTCGCGGCCGGCGTGCATACGGACAAAACGATGGTTCAGTTCTTCGTGACCAACGTGGCGGATCGACGCGCGGAACTCACGCGCTTCAATCAGACCAACCCGAGCAATGACAACCAGACGTACATCATCCCTGCGCAGCCGCGCACCTTCGCGATCAAGTTTGGCCAGAAGTTCTAGCGAGCCGAACGGCTCGGGCGGGCCGTTGCGGCCCGCCCGCCCTCGAGGTTACCCATGAAGACTAGGATTCGCGGTGCTACCGCGTGCCGATGCGCCGGCGTGGTTATCGGGTTCCTCTTTTGCTCGATATCGCTGGCCGAACGCCTCCCCGTGCTGGGCCAAATCGATCTGCCGCACCCGTATTATTTTCGGGAGATGTACCTCCCGCAACTGACCGCGGGGCCGTCCAGCCTGACGTGGTCGCCGGACTCGAAAGAACTGATCTACTCGATGGGCGGCTCCTTGTGGCGCCAGCGCCTCGGCGCTACCCTCGCGGAACAACTCCCGGGGGGTATCGGTTATGACTATCAACCGGATTGGTCGCCCGACGGACGCTGGGTCATCTACACGTCCTATGCCGGCGAAGCACTGGAGCTGCGGGTGCTGGACTTGCAAAGCGGCACGGCGCGCGCGCTCACGGATAACGGCGCCGTGAATGTCGAACCGCGCTTTTCCCCGGATGGCAAACGCATCGTATTCGTCTCCACGCTGTTCAATCGCCGTTTTCATTTGTTCACGGCCGACTTCGCGAACGGCGCACTACGCAATATCCAGCGCTTGACCGGCGAGCACAAGAGCGCATTGCCGCGCTATTACTACAGCGCCTACGACCACGAGATCAATCCGGTGTGGACGCGCGATGGGCGCGAAATTCTCTACGTATCGAATCGCGGCCATATCTACGGCACCGGCGGCTTTTGGCGCACGCCGGCCAACGCCACTGCCGCCGCCGATGCCGCTGTCCGTGGCGACGCCGATGCCCGCGAAATTCATTACGAGGAGACCAATTGGAAAGCGCGTCCCGATGTATCGCCGGATGGATCCCGACTCGTGTTCAGCTCCTACGCGGGACGCGGCTGGCACAATCTCTGGGTGATGCCCGCGGTCGGCGGCGATGCATTTCCGATCGCCTACGGGGACTGGGATCAAACCAATCCCCGCTGGTCGCCCGACGGCACGCGCGTGGCATTCATCTCCAACCAGAGCGGGACGACGGAAATTGACGTCGTGCCGTTGCCGGGTGGCGATGCGCGGCCGCTGGTCGCGAGCGATCGCCGGTATGTGATGCCGCGAGCGAGTCTGCGGCTGCAGCTGCGCGATGCGGCCGGAAATCCGGCGTCGGCCCGGGTCAGCGTCACCGATGCTGCGGGTCGATTCTATGCGCCCGACGACGCTTGGATCCATGCGGACGACGGCTTCGATCGAACGGAGCGTGGTGTCGAAGCGCACTATTTTCACGCTCGCGGTGCGGTCAGCATCGACGTGCCGGCCGGCCCGATTCAAGTGGAGATTCTGCGCGGGTTCGAGCGCCGGTTCGAGCGGCGTCAGGTGACGATGGCAGCAGGGAAGGTGAGCGAGCTTGCGGTGAATCTGGACGAAGGGCAGTGGTCCGTTCCGGACACGGGTCATTGGGTCAGTGGGGACGCGCATGTCCACATGAATTACGGAGGGGTGTACCGCAATACGCCGGCGCACCTCGTCACGCAGGCGCAAGCGGAAAACTTGGGGCTGGTGAACGCTCTCATCGTCAACAAGGAACAGCGTTTCCCCGACATCGCCTACAATGGACGGCATACCGACGCCGCATCGCAGGCCGACGCGCTGGTCGTCCACGGCCAGGAATTCCATACCAGTTATTGGGGCCATCTCGGCATACTCGATACCGACGCGGTGATCTTGCCGGGCTATGCCGGCTATCCCAACACGGCGGCAGCGAGCCTGTATCCCATGAATGCCGACGTCGCCGACATGGCGCATGCGCGCGGCGCGGTCGTGGGTTACGTGCATCCGTTCGACGACTATCCGGACCCGCAGGCCGTACCGCGACAGGCGCTGACCAACGAGCTGCCGGTTGACGTCGCGTTGGGCAAAGTGGACTACATGGAGATCTTGGGCTTCAGCGACCATCGGTCCACCGCAGCCGTTTGGTATCGCCTTCTCAACCTGGGATTTCGAATTCCGGCCGCCGCCGGCACCGACGCCATGGCGAACTTTGCTTCGCTGCGAGGTCCGGTGGGAATGAACCGGGTGTATGCGCGCGTCCCGGACGGGGCGTTGAACGCCCGGCAATGGTTGGATGCGCTCAAAGCGGGTCGCACGTTCGCGACCAACGGCCCCTTACTGGGACTGGAGATCGGTGGGGCGCACATCGGCGACGAGTTGACATATGCCCAGCCACAAAAGCGGGTCAATTATTCCGTGCGGCTCGAATCGATTGTGCCGGTGGATCACCTGGAACTTGTTTGCAACGGGCGAGTCGTGCAGTCCTTCGTGATTGCCAAGCCCGCGGATCATGCGCATTTCAACGGCAATATACCGATCGCGAGCAGCGGCTGGTGTCTGCTGCGCGCATCCTCCGACTCGGCGCGCTACCCGGTGCTCGATAATTATGTGTATGCAACCACCAGCCCGATCTACGTCGCCGTGGCCGGGCGTGCGCCACGGTCGGTGCCGGACGCGCGTTATTTCCGCGCGTGGATCGACCGTGTCACTGCGGCGACGGCTGCCTATCCGGATTGGAATAGCGAGGCCGAGAAGCTCGGTGTGCTTGACCGGCTTAAGCGGGCAGACTCGGTATTCGCGGCGCTGGAACAGTCGGCGGCAGGGCCGTAGCGGAACGAGGAATGTCTAAATGAGCACGCCCGGTACGGATGATTTCGCCCCGACTGCCGACGAGCCCATACGGGGACGGCTGCGTCGCGCCGATAAGGTCATGAGTGCACCGCCGCTCGGGGCGCCGCCGCAGGGGGCCGCTTAGTGGACGAGGTATTCGCACGGCGCGACGTCATCGAAACGGCAACGCTTCGCCGTCTCTGCGTTCCCTCCGACGCCGAGGGAATCGCGCAGACCGTGTCGCATCTCGGCGCCATCATGTGCACCGGCACCCTGTTATGGTTCGCGCTCGGGACATGGTGGATCGTGCCGATTTTCATGGTGCATGGCGTGTTGATCAATTTTCTCTACGCCGGCCAGCATGAACTGAGCCATTGGACGGTATTTCGAACCCGTGGATTGAACGAGTGGCTGGGACGTGCTTTCGGTTTCATCTTGTTCTACCCGCGCACTTTCGACCAAGTCCAGCACATGGCGCATCACCGATTCACCCAGGATTGGGCGCAAGACGGGGAGCTGGCGCGCGGCCGCTACACGCTTCGGTCCTACCTGCTGTGGATGTCGGGCCTGAGCTACTGGTATACCCGCTGGCGCCGGATCGTACGATTTTCAGTCGGGCGGGTCACCGAACCCTACTTGCCCGCCACTCGGCATGCCGAATTGATTCGCGAGGCGCGTTTCCATGTCGCCGGCTATGCGTTGATCGGCGCCGGGGCCGCGTTCGCGCACAGCGGAGCGGCAGTGATCCTGTGGCTCGCGCCCATGCTCACGATGAAGTTCGTCCACCAACTGCAGAACACCATCGAGCATCTTGGCCTGCCGCATGAAGCGAATGTGTTGCACAACACGCGCAGCACGCGCACCAACGGGTTGATGCGTTGGCTGGCGTGGCAAATGCAGTATCACACGGCGCATCACGCCTTCCCCGGCGTGCCGTTTCACAGGCTCCGGGAATTGCACGAAATTATTTTCACGGCCCGCGGCGCCTCGGCGCCGTCGATGACTTATCTCGGTTTCCAGGCCGCAGCCCTGCGCGCATTTGCGGGCGGCAAGACCGAGGCCGACTATCCCGACGATCAAGTTTGGATTGCTGATCCGTCGCGTGGGTAATCGGCTGTTGGTCTATCAGGCGCTGTGGGCGATGAGCGGTCTGACCACGCCCGAAGCCTCGTTGACGGAGAAATTCGACCGCGTGCGCGAGGCCGGATTTGACGGCATGGCAATCGATCTTGGCGCACTGACGATGGCGGAGGCCGAGGCCACCGCACCGCACTTCGAACGCACGAAGTTAAGCGGGGGATTGACCGCGTTTCCGTCGTCGGTCGAGGCCTTGCGGCCGGCGTTGGCGCTCGCGCATCGGATTGCGGCGCCGTTCGTCGTCGTGATCGGCCAAGAAATGCCGCTCCGAGTAGCCGACATGGTGCCGGTGATCCGCGGGTGGTTGCGCGTGGCCGAGCAAGAAAACATGCCGATTCAATTCGAAACGCACCGCAACTGCATTACCAACGATTTGTTCGCGACGGTGCAGTTGCTGGATGCGGTGCCCGAGATGCGGCTGGCCGCCGACTTGTCGCACTACGTGGTCGATCGTGAGATGCCATGTCCGCCGCCTCCCGCGTTACAGGCGCTGGTGACCCACGTGCTGGAGCGGTCCGACTCGTTTCAAGGCCGCGTCGCCGCACGCGGGCAGATTCAGTTGGCGCTGCATTTCAAACAAAACGCGAAGTGGGTGGCGTTGTTCCGCGATTGGTGGCGCCAGGGATTTGCCGCTTGGCAGTCGCGGCACGTGGGCGCGAACTCGGGGATGGTGTTCCTGAGTGAACTGGGGCCGCCCGATTATGCGATCACGGATGCGGACGGGAAAGAGTTGTCGGATCGATGGAACGAGGCCCTTCTTCTCCAGCGGTGGGCGCGGGAGATCTGGGACGAAGCGGGGAAGATCAGCGGCTCTTCTCGGGATTCAGGACGGCAAGAAACGCGGAGTTCGCGCGATCGATGACTTGCGCGAATTGCTCATGCAGCAGGGGTGACATCCGGAGCAGGCGAGAGCGGCCGTCCGCCGGATTGTCGATCTCTTCGAGATATCCGTCTGCGATGGCCTTGTTCACGTACTTCATGGCGGTTTGCGTGCTGACTCCCTTGACCAAGTCGTAGGCGTCGGTTTTCGAGACGGCAACCGAATCCCGCAGCCACAGTTCGGTGAACAGCCGAGAGAAATAAATATCGCCAAAGCCTGACTTGTGAAATGCGGCCACCCAGGCGTCATCGAGTTCGCGCAGCGCCAGCAAGAAACGCGTCCTGGCCGCGCGCCTCGGATCCCGGCCAGCTTTGTTTTTTCCGCTCAAGACGCCATCCTTCGCTCGGAGTTCACTCTAAGATACCTACAAAAATGTATGTATAAATGTATATTTTTGAATCGCTTCATGGTATCTAGGCACCTGGGCCGCATTTTTCGAGGTTTGCCGCGTGAACACCGCCGTACAATCCGCGCCGCGCAGCTTGTTCCGTGATCGCACAGCCGCATTGGCCAATACGGCGATGCTGCTCTGGGTCGGGTCAGGCTGGCTTGCGTCGTTTGCCTGCATGGGCGCACCGTCGATTCCCCTCAACATTCTAGGGGTGTTGCTGTGCACTCACACCATGGTTCTTGCTGCGTATCTCATTCATGAGGCCGGGCATCAAACCTTGTTTGCGGTGCAATGGGCGAATTCGGCGGTCGGGGAGGCGATGAACTTCATTGGGGGTTCGGCGTACGGTTCTTTCGAGCGCATACGGCACATGCACATCCGTCATCACATGGATCGCGCCGACGTGACGTGTTTCGATTTCAAAGGCTTGATGCAGCGGCGTCCCGCGGTTCGCCGGATGCTGGAAATCTTGGAATGGTGGTACCTTCCGGCCACCGAAGTCCTCATGCACTTGCAAGTGGTATGGCGGCCATTGTTTTCACGGTCGCAACGCCGCCATCTGCCCCGGGCGATGGCGATGCTGGTGCTGCGCGGCTGCCTGCTGGTGCTTCTCGGCATGTGGTCGATAAAGGCGCTTCTGCTGTATTTCGTGGCCGCCGGCCTGTTGCTGCACGTGCTGAATTTTTTCGACGCATTCCATCATACGTTCGAGCAATTCTTCGTGGAGGCCGATCAACCTGTACCGATGCACGATCGCGACCGAGCCTATGAGCAGGACAACACCTATTCGAACTTGGTTTCCGCCCGATTTCCCTGGCTCAATCTCTTGATTTTGAATTTTGGCTACCACAACGCCCACCATCAGCGCGCCTCGGTTCCCTGGTATCGATTGCCCGGCTACCACCGCTCGCTCTACGGGGACCGAACCCCGGCCGTCATGCCGCTCTCGGAGCTGTTGCGAAGCTGGCATCGAAACCGGGTCCGCCGCGTGAGTTCGGATGATTACGGTGTGCCTGGACAAGGCGCCGGACGTGCCGACGGTTTCGTCGGTGCGCACGGGGTCTCGTTTCTTACGGTGATATGACCGAAATCGAACCACTTGCCGGGCGTCACGCGGTCGTCACCGGGGCTGCGGGCGGCATCGGCAGCGCCGTCGTCCGCAGTCTACTGTCGCAAGGAGCAATCGTTCATGGTCTGGACCGCGATCTGGCCGGTCAGCAGCGATTGGCGGCAGAAGTCAACGCTGCTGGACGATTCGTTCCGCATGAGATCGACTTATCCGACAGGCCTGGAACCGATCGCACCATTGCCGAATTGATGAGCGCTTTGGCCGGACGCTGCGACATATTGGTGAACAACGCGGGCGTCAGTCGCTTGCGATCATTTGCCGAGACCGACGATGCACTACTCGATTTTCTGCTCGCGATTAATTTTGCGGGCGCTTTTCGCGTGACGCGCGCGCTATTGCCGGCGCTCAAGACCAGCAGTTGCGCTACCATAGTGAATGTGGCTTCGGAACTCGCACTCGTCGGGCAGGCGGCCTATACGGCCTATAGCGGCACCAAGGGCGCGGTCCTTGCGTGGAGCCGGTCGCTGGCGGTGGAACTTGCAAGCGACGGGATTCGGGTCAACGCGGTCTGCCCGGGCCCAATCGATACCGCCATGCTGAGCGCGGAGTTTGCGGGATCGGATGCTCCGCGCGAAGCCCGCCGCGCTGAAATCGCCTCTATTCCGCTGGGGCGCCTCGGAACCTCGTCGGACGTTGCGGCGGTGATCGCCTTCCTGGCAAGCGATGCGGCGAAGTTCGTGACCGGCGCCGCCTGGTCGGTGGATGGCGGGAAAACCAGTCGATGATCACCAATCCGGTTCCCTGGCCCGATGGGGCGAAGTGTGCGGTGGCCTTCACGTTCGATATGGATGCCGAAAGCATCCTGCATCTGGCGCATCCCAAGCGGGCGCATACCATGGTCTCCACCGCATCGATGCTCCGCTATGGTCCCGATGTCGCTGTGCCCCGTATCCTCGATACCTACCGCCACTTCGGCATTCACCAGACCTTCTTCGTCCCCGCGTGGTGTGCGGAACGCTATCCCTATGCCGTCGAGGCCATGATTCGCGACGGGCATGAGGTGTCGGCGCACGGCTACTTGCACGAGCACCCCAACGAGCTATCCGATGAAGAAGAGCGGCATTGGCTGCTGCGCAGCCTTTCGGCGCTGCACGCGATCAGTGGCGAGAAACCCGCCGGTTGGCGCGCACCGCTCTACAATTTTTCTCACCGATCGGCGGAACTGCTCCTCGATGCCGGTGTTTCGTACGACGCCTCGTTGATGGGAGACGATGTGCCGTATCTGCTGCAAACGTCGCGCGGCCAACTTCTCGAATTGCCCTCGCATTGGGGCATGGATGACTGGCCGCCGTTCATGCACAGCATCGATCTGAATTTCCAAATGCCGATCCAGTCGCCGGCACATGCGTGGGAAACCTGGTGGGATGAGTTCGAGGCGATGTGGGAGCACGGCGGACTGTGGGTGCCTGTGTGGCACCCATTCCTTTCGGGCCGGCTTGCACGCTGGCGACACACCCACGCCATGATCGAGCGAATGCTCGACAAAGGCCGCGTCTGGTTTGCGCCCATGCGGGAAATTGCCGTACACGTGCGCCGCTGCATGAGGGAGGGTACCTGGTCGCCGCGAATCGACTCCAGTGCGGGCGAAGCCAAGTCCGCCGCCGATTGACGCCGATTTCACCTCGCCGTGCGCAGTCGCAGCGCATTGCCGATAACGGATACTGAACTCAAGCTCATTGCTGCGGCGGCGATCATCGGCGACAGCAGCAAGCCGAACGCGGGATACAGCACGCCGGCGGCAATCGGTATGCCGATTGCGTTGTAGACGAAGGCGAGGGCCAAATTCTCGCGAATGTTGCGCATGGTAGCGCGGCTCAACGCACGCGCGCGAACGATTCCGGTCAGATCGCCTTTGACCAACAAAATGCCTGCGGTCTCGATTGCGACCTCGGTGCCGGTTCCCATCGCAATCCCGACGTCGGCCGATGCGAGCGCGGGCGCGTCATTCACCCCGTCGCCTGCCATGGCCACGACGTCGCCTGCAGCCTGAAGCCGCTTGATCACGGCGCTCTTCCCAGCCGGCAACACCTCGGCTTCGATGTCGGTAATGCCCAGTTGACGGCCGATTGCCATCGCAGTGCGCCGGTTATCGCCGGTGACCATGACGATCTTGATGCCGCTGGTTTGCAAGTTCCGCAATGCATCGCGCGTCGACGGTTTGAGCGGATCGGCGATGCACAGCAAACCCAGCAGTCTCTGCCCGCGCGAGACGAATACTGCAGTTGCCCCGTCATCGCTTGCCTTGTCGGCCTCAGCCGCCATGCGACCCACGTCGATGCCGAGATCGTTCATGAGCCTGCTATTGCCCAGCGCGACGGTTTCACCGGCCAAGGTTCCACGGACGCCCTTGCCCGTGAGTGAGTCGAAGTCGGCAACCATGCACGGCGCTGCCGAATGTTCGGCGGCGAATGATCGAATGGCCTGTGCCAGAGGGTGCTCGCTATTTTGCTCGAGGCCTAGCGCGACGCGGAAGAGCGCTTCCTTTTCGGCGCCCGACGACGGTGCGAAGCTCACCACCCGCGGCTTCCCTTCGGTGAGCGTTCCGGTTTTGTCGACAACCAGCGTATTCACCTTCTCCAGACGCTCCAGTGCGGCCGCATTTTTGACCAGCACGCCCTCTTGGGCCCCGCGGCCCACCGCGACCATGATCGACATCGGAGTCGCCAGGCCGAGCGCGCACGGGCAGGCAATGATCAATACGCTGACTGCCGCTATGACTGCGTGCGCAAAGGCGGGAGCCGGGCCCCAGTTCAGCCAAGCGATGAATGTGATGCATGCAGCCACGAGCACGGCCGGCACGAACCAACTTGCGACGCGATCCGCAAGGCGCTGAATGGGGGCTTGGCTGCGCTGCGCGGCCGCGACCAGCGCCACGATTTGAGCGAGCATCGTGTCCTGGCCCACCTTATCGGCGCGCATCACGAACGCACCCGTACCGTTGATCGAGCCGCCCACTACCCGAGCACCGACGTTTTTCTCGACCGGCATTGCCTCGCCCGTCAGCATGGATTCATCCACGCTGCTCGCGCCGCTTTCCACGACTCCGTCCACCGGCACTCGTTCTCCGGGACGCACGCGCAGGCGATCGTCGACCCGCGTGTCCTCGAGCGGGATGTCGCTTTCCACGCCGTCGCTGGCTACGCGATGTGCGATTTTGGGCGTCAATCCGAGCAGCGCCCGTATTGCGCCGCCGGTTTGTTCTCGTGCCTTGAGTTCGAGCACCTGTCCCAACAGAACCAGCTCGACGATGACCGCGGACGCCTCGAAATAGACCCCGATTCGTCCGTGCACGTCGCGGAGGTCTGCCGGAAACGCTTGTGGAGCCAGCGTGGCCGCCAGACTGTAGAGGAAAGCCGCCCCCACTCCCAATGCAATGAGCGTAAACATGTTCAATTGGCGTCGCTGAATGGACGCAAATCCTCGTGCGAGCAACGGCCACCCGCACCACCCCACGACGGGGGTTGCGAAGGCCAGCTGGACCATCGGCGACCACGGCTCGTCCGCATGTTGCATCGCAAGACCGAACACCACGGCTGTAAGCGGCAGCCCAATCCAAAACCGCCGGCGCATATCGATGAATTCCGGATTCGGACCGGTCGCGGCGGCCGGAGCGACGGGTTCGAGAGCCATTCCGCAGAAGGGGCAAGATCCGGGTCCGTCCTGTCGTACCTGGGGATGCATCGGACAGGTAAAGAGCGTACCCACGCGCATCGGTTCAGAGGCCGGCGATGCGGCCGGCTCGCTTTGGCCGGCAATCGGATATTTGGCCGGGTCCGCGCGGAATTTCGCCGCACAGCCGGCGCAACAAAAGTAAACCGTGCGGCCCTGATGTTGCACGCTGTGCGGCGACTGCGCGGTCACCGTCATGCCGCAAACTGGGTCGATCCGTGCATCTTGGGCTGCCGGCATTGATCGGTTGTGCGAGTGCTCTTCCATCATGCGTGAGTGAGCATCATCCCAGATGCTGCGCCCATGATCACGATCAGCAGCGGCGGCGCTCGCCAGACGCTGAGTAAGGCGAAGCCGGCGAGGGCGACGCTGACATCGGCCGCGCTTTTCACGGAACTCGTCCAAACCGGATTGTAGAGTGCCGCGCCCAGGAGACCGACGACGCTGGCATTGACGCCGCGCATGACGGCTTGCGCATCGGCGCGGACACGGAGTTTGTCCCAGAAGGGCAGGGTCCCCATGAGGATCAGCATACCGGGGAGAAAAATACCGATGAGTCCCAGTAGCGCGCCCGCCAATCGATGCGGCGCAGGCGCCGCGACGGCGCCGAGATACGCCGCGAACGCGAAGAGCGGACCCGGAATCGCCTGCGCGGCCCCGTAGCCGGCGAGAAAGATGTCATCCGTCACTTCGCCCGGCGCCACGAAGGCGTCATGCAGCAGTGGCAGCACCACATGGCCGCCGCCGAATACCAATGCGCCCGCCCGGTAGAATGCGTCAAACAGCGCCACCTGGTGCCACGATCCGAATCCGCGGAACAGCGGCAGGCCGAGCAGCAAGACGCTGAACAGGAGCAACGATAATTTCCCGGCCCGTCGCGAGACGGGACCGGCCATCGATGCCTGCGATGCGGGTACCGCTGAACGGCATAGCCAAAATCCCGCGATGCCGCCCAGCAGGAGCACCACGATCTGGGCGGTAGTCGATCCGCTGGCCAACATGACGACTGCAGCAGCAGCGGCCAGGGATGCGCGCTGCCGGTCGGGGCACAGGCTCCTTGCCATACCTAAGACAGCGTGCGCGACGATCGCCACTGCCACGAGTTTCATGCCGTGCAGCAGTCCCAGTTCCAGCGGTCCCATCACGGCATCCGCGCCCAGGGCTACGAGCGCGATCGCGGATGGGAAGGTGAAGCCGGCCCAGGCTGCCAGACCGCCCAAATACCCAGCTCTGGTCAACCCAATGGAAAACCCCAGCTGGCTGCTCGCGGGTCCGGGCAGGAACTGACACAGGGCCACCAAATCGGAAAAGGCAAGGTCGTTAATCCAGCGGCGCCGCACGACGAATTCCTCGCGGAAGTAGCCGATATGTGCGGTCGGCCCACCGAAAGAGGTGAGACCCAGTTTCAGAAAAACTCTCAGGACTTCGAGCGCTGCGTGCATCGCACGCATAGTGGCAGAGTGGCGCCGCGAGCGCAGCGGGCTAGGCGGCAGCCGGCTCCGCTAGAATCTGGACCGGCTTCGCGGCGGCATCGACGGTTCTGAGCACTACCGGCCGCCGCCACACGTGGATGACGTAATCGAGTACTTTCCGCGCGGTGTCGGTATCCAATCCCCGCTTGTCTATTTCGCTGTTGTGTTCCAGCACCAAAGTGCCGTCACTTTTCACTTCAACCACGGAGACGCGCGGCGCACCGAAGTTATATTTATCGTGCAGGAGAGTTTCGCGCAGCTCGTCGATGTCCGCGGCGAGCACCTTGACCGGACCGTTCGACTGCTTCTTGTAGCGGAACAGGCCCATGTCGGTCGCGAGCTCGCGCGTCAAATTGTTGCGCAGAAAACTGAAGTCATCGTCTTCGCGCATGATGCGCCGCGCCGTATCGATGCCGCCTTGCTTGATGATCTCTTCCCACAACGTGAACCCCAAATGATATGGATTCACGGCCAGAGCGACTTGTTCCTCCGCGGCAACGGGGCGCACGACATCGGAGTGGCATTTGATCGCATCCAAATACGTATCCTGAGGGATGAAATCCGCTTCCCGCAGCAGGCGCGCGTGCCAATACGATGCCCACCCCTCGTTCATGGTCTGGGTCGCATACACCGGGTAGAAATAAAACGATTCATCTCGGACCGCTAGAAAGATGTCTCTTTCCCAACTCTCCATGTCCGGTGCGTACGTGGCAATGAACCACAAGAGATCCTTCTCGGGATGCGGGGGCAGCGGCGCACGCTGTCTTCGCGCATTATGAACCGCTTTGTCTTCGCCATCCAATGTGGCAAAGCGAGATCGAAAGGCGTCGTCCGGCGACGGTACCGGCGCCGGCGAGTATTCCGGGTAGCGCTCGCGCCGCAGTCCACGGTCAAGGTCGATGTACTGCTCGAGGGAGAGAGCCGCGTCGAGCACCTTTTCCACGGCATTGAATCCGTAGGATTCGATGTCCCGCTCGATTTGCCGCGCATGGCTCGCAGCATGTTCGATGATATGTTCGCTGCCCTGCTCTTGGGACCTCTTGAACATGAGATTGTTCTTGGAAAAATCCGCGTGACCGAGCACGTGCGCCGCGACCAGTGTGTTATCGGCAAGGCCGTTGCTGGCCGCGAGGTACGCCCGCCCCGGGTTGCCCGGAAACACCACTTCGAACAATCGTGAATAGCCCATGTGGCGCTGTAGCAACTGATAGATGTAGCGGGCACCGAATGACCAATGCGGCATGCGCACGGGCAATCCATACACGGCTATCTCGGTCATGAAGCTATCGGGAACCGCCTCGAAAATCACGGGGGACCACTCCAGTCCGAGCTTGCGGGCAAGATCCTCAAGACGGGGTAAATGGCTGCGCCAGTCGTTCGTCATGGCGCCGTTCCGGGGGCATCGATCGCTGCGGCCGCCTGCGCTTCGAGTGTGAAAAAGTGGCGAACCGCGTTTGCGACGTCATTCGCATCTCTGATGGTGCATCGCCCGCTGGGTAAACCCTGGGCACTGACGGCGTCGAAAAGTTTGGAGGTTTCGCTATGACTGCTGCGCAGTCCCGAGGCGATCTCCACATAGCCGGCGTATTGTGCGTTCTTGGCTATGCTTTCCAGTTCCGCTCGAGCGGGCTCCCGGTCATCGACGGCATTGTCGCCATCCGAGGCGTAAAACAGATAGACGTTGCAGCTTCCCGGATCGAAGCGCGCCCTGATGATCTCTTGCACCTTGTTCAAACCCGCGGAAGCGACAGTGCCTCCGCTGCCGGCCACTTTGAAGAAATCGGCCTCGCTGAATTCCCAAGCATCGGTGGTATGGGCTACGAACACGATGTCGAGAGAGCGATATTCACGCCGCAAACCGGCGGCAACCCAAAAAAAGAAAGTCTTCGCCAACTGGCGGTCACCTTCGGTCATGCTCGCGGATACGTCCAATAGGAAGAACACCGCGGCACGCAGCGCCGGCTGCCGGCGGCGGGTGAGCTGCCGATAGCGAAGATCTTCATCGATGAACGCGGGTGCCGATGAATCGAGCGCCCGGCGCTTCACCGACTCCTTGACCGAGCGACGGCGGTCGAGTCTGGACCGCGCACCGCGGCGATCCCAGCCTTCCCGCTTCCATTCTGCCTCTTCCGATTGGCCGACCCGCGGCTGCAGATTCGGCAATCGCAATTCTTCCCACATCCAATCGATGATGTCGTCGACCTTGAATTCCAACAACAGATCGGCGCCGCCCTGCTCGGTGCCGCCGGCGCCCTTCCCGCCTTGTTTGCCGCCGGCATTGGCCGGCCCCAACAAATCGCCGGGCTTGGCGTTACCCTGGCCCACGCCTTGCGCTTCGGAGTCGTGCCGTAAACGGAAGCGGTAGTGTTCGAGCATTCGAACCGGTACTCGGACCGTCCGCGCGCCATCATTGATGATGTCGGATCCGGCCACGATTTGCGGCAAGTGTTCTCTAACGGCCTCCCGAATCTTTTCGCTGTGACGCAACCAGTCCCGCGAACCTCGGGAGAAGAGTTCGTACCAACCGTTGACGGCATTCGCATCCCCGGACTTACCAGGGTCACTGCCGGGAGGTTCCGAACTCATTTCGCCACCCTCTGCGATATGGGCGCCATAATGTCGCGTTACTCCTGAGACAACAGGGTCGTGACGTAGTTCAGGGCCTCTTGGGCGCTATGTTCGTCATATCCGTACTCCTTTACCAGCCGCTCCTGCACCACGGAAATCTTTTGGCGCGCCTCGTCATCGGGCCGGGCGGTGGAGGTCACCAACCGCAGCACGTCGCGGCGCTCTTCGAACAGGTACTGTTCGATTGCTTCGCGTACCCGAGCATGGCTTGCAAGGCGAAACTTTTCGCCCGCCTTGAAAGCCACCATGGCCTTGCGGATCACTTCCTGACGGAAAGACTGCTTGCCGGACTCCGAGACCTTGATTTTCTCTTCGACCGAACGAAGGAATCGTTCATCCGGTGCTCGATTCTCACCCGTCATCGGGTCGGTCACCTTGCGTTGGTCGAGAGACGCTTCGATCTCATCCAGGTACTTCTCGAGCAGCTGTTGCGCCTCGTCTTGAAAGGACGCGAACAGGGCGCGGTGCACATCTTCTTTGACCCACCGGTTGTAGAATTCCTTTCGAGCGGTCACCAAGTGGTCGAACCACTGCTTTTTCTGCTTCGCATCCATGCGCGCGTCGCTTTCGATGGCATCCTTGAGCGCCAGCAACAACTCCATGCTGGTGAGGCTGCGTGCGTTGCCGCGCGTGATCGCGTTCGACAGGGCGTTGATCACGAATCGCGGGCTGACGCCGCTCAACCCTTCATCCGGGGACTCGGCCCTGAGCCGGGCAGCCTCGGTCTCCGAAAAGCCTTCCACGGCCTCTCCGGCGAATAGGCGAACTTTTTTCGGCAGATCCAAACCTTCGCGTTCGGGCTTGCTGTGCCGAGTCAGGATGGCGAATACGGCGGCCAGATGCAGCACGTGCGGATCCAGATGCGTATTGCGAAAGGCGGGCGCGCCGTATACCAGCTTCTTGTAGATCCGCGACTCTTCGCGGTACGACAGCGCGTACGGCACCTTGATGATGACCATGCGGTCGAGCAGCGCCTCATTCTCCTTTTCCTGCAGAAATCGATTGAATTCTGCGAGATTGGTATGTGCGAGGATGGTTTCATCAAGATAAATCAATGGAAATCGAGCAACCTTGACGTTCTTTTCCTGCGTCATCGTCAGCAGTAGGTATAGGAACTCGCGCTTGACCTTCAGGATTTCGATCATCTCGAGGACACCGCGGCTCGCCGCGTACACCGCGCCGGACCACGACCAAGCGCGCGGATCGCCCTCATCGCCCACGTGTGATACCTTGGAAAGATCGACCGACCCGACCAGATCGGCGATGTCGGCGGTCGAGGGATCGTGGGGGGCATAGGTGCCGATTCCGCACCGAGCCGCCTCTGACAGGAAAATGCGCTCCACGGGTACGCGCAGGTAATCGCCTTCGCATTCGCGATCCACATAGTCGCGAGCCCACGGGCTGACTTCACCGGCTATGTCTACGCCATAGGTTTCGCGAAATTCGGCGCGCAAGCTGGTGGGAATGAGATTCAACGGCGATTCGCGCAAGGGCGAACCCTTGATCGCATAAAGAGCGCCTTGATCCGTGCGGCTGTACTCCTCGAGCCCGCGCTTCAGCAGGATCGCGAGCGTCGACTTGCCGCCCGACGGAGGTCCGAGCAACAGCAACAGGCGGCGGCCCACGTCGGAACCCGCGGCGGCCGCCTTGAAGTAGTCTACGACGCGGCCGAGCGGCTCATCGACCCCGAATAGCTCACGCTTGAAGAGTTCCCTGGCCTTTTGAACATCGCTGCCCTGCACGTCGCGTCCGTACCAAAGCAGCATATCCCAAATATACTCGTGACTCGTACGGACCAGTGAAGTCGGATTTACCGGGAGGATCCGCGTTAAGAATTCACCGAGAGACCCTTCCCACCGCTGTGCGCGATGTTGCTTGCTGAAGTCAGTCAACGAATTGAGGAAATCCAACGATTTGGATTCTGATCCAAGCTCTGATGTTCCCATCGTCGAACCTCCACTTGGGAATTGGACTGGGCACTATCCTCGACGCGCAGCTGTCTCAAAAGAGCTTGAGCGGAGCGCGACTCATTCGACACTCTCACTAACCTTGTATATCAGATCGGCCACAGCTTCAAATTATTCAATGCCTCAGCCGAAAAAAAAAGTGTGACGAGGGACATAGGCTGGAAAAGATTCGTGCGCGTATTGCAGCCGCTGGCGTGATGCCGCTCACATTGGTCGACCGCTGTTCGGATACGCCGACGCCGTGCCGGATCATCGGAACAGAGTGGCGCGGTGCAATCTTCCCGATGACGTGCTTCGGCATCATCTCGAGCGATTGGGTGTACCCCCGAAGCGCGAGATAATCCGGCATTTGGGTCAGCAGGGCGACCGTCCGTCGCGAGCCCAGTGCTGTTCCACGATGGGCGATGCGGCGAGCGTCAGAGCGGATTGGTCGTGAGTGCCGTGAAACAATGAATGGTATCATCGACCTCGCAATGAGTAGAAAAGATGAGGATCGCATCCTTCACGGCTTGTATTATTTCCGTGAAAGCATCGACGAGGAGTTCTACGTCACCGGGGAACAGATTCTGTGGCTCGCGGCGCATTCCTACGTCGATGGCGGCAATTGGTGCAAGGATGGCGAGCCGCAAAGTTTCGACTCCTCCATCATTCCGGCCGACCTACGCCGCAAGCTTCTCTTGTCGAAGTGTGAACTGCCGCTGCGCTATCTGCAGTACCGCCGGTTCATCAAGTATGCCCCGGCCGGTGAGGGCATTTTCCACGTCGCAGTGACGTTTGCGGGGTCGGACAGGGCAATGCGACTCCACACGCGTCTAGGACGCATCGAGGTTGGGTATCAAGAACATAAGGATGGCTTCCTCGGCATCGTAACCACCATCGCTGTTTCGTTCATCACGGCGCTCGTAGCCGTCGCGCTGTCGGAACGCCTGCACAAAGGCTTTGCCGAGCCGGCTCGGATAATCTATGAGGTGGACCCCAAATCGGCGAGATCCGCGGCGGATTGAGTCCTCACTTCAGGTTTGGGGTGGTGCCGGAAGCCGCCGCGGCAGCGTGAACGCCGAGTCTACGCGCGTCGGGATCCCTCACGAGGTGCAGCGTCCGCCCAAAGAGTTGGTCGTGACCTGCCGTGCGGCCGATATAGATGATGCCGGTTTGCCGGAAGTCGTGGCTCAGAACGTCGACGACGCGGTCCTGCGCTCTTTCGTCCAGGGCGTCGAGAACCTCATCGATGAGAATCCAGTGCGGGGAGTGAAGCAGTGCCCGTGCAAAAGCCAGACTTTGCTGCGTATCGCCGCTGAAGTCTCGATCCCAGCGCAGCGTGCGATCGAGCAGGGGAACGAGGCGCGCCAAATTGAGCCTTTCCAATACCGGTGCGAACGCACTTTCATCGAAGCGTTCAACTCTCGACGGATAGGCAAGCACCTCGCGCAACGTTCCCGGAGGAAGATAGGGCACGCGGGACAGGTACAGCGTTTCTTCACCCTTCGGGCGTGCGATATGGCCGGTACCCCAAGGCCAAAGGCCGGCTAGGGCACGGAACAGGAGCGTCTTGCCGCTGCCGGACTCACCCACGATGAGAATTCGCTCGCCGGCCGTCACGTCGACGTGAGTCTCCTCGAGTATGGTGCACCCGGCGGGGGACGCAATTTCCAGGTGGTCGATCGTGAACTTGCCCGGCGGACCGTCATCGAAGGTGATCCGGCTCTGCGTATCATGAAGGATGTCGGTGTTGAGCACGGCGCGCCGGAAACTTGCCACCCGCAATAGGGTGGCCCGCCAGTCGGCTATCGCGCTGAAATTGTCCACGAACCAACGCAGCGAGGATTGCACCTGAATGAAGGCGCCCGCCGCCATCATGAGTCCGCCGAAAGTGAGATTGCCGGCGAAATACGGCGGGGCGGCCACTAGAATCGGGGCCACCAGCGTGAACCACCCGTATCCGGCGGTGATCCAGGTCAGATTCGTGAGTCCCGAGACCAGACGGCGCATTGCCGCGAGTACCGCAGCCATATCGATCTCGATGCGCCGCGCTTCGTCCGCTTCACCGGCGGCTAACGCGATTGCGTCGATATGTTCGTTGACGCGAACCAGCGAGAAGCGTAGGTCGGCTTCGCGCTCGTAGCGCTCGGCGTTCTGGCCAATCAGGCTGCGGCCAACCCAATAGCTCAAGAGTGACGCGGACCCGGAATAGATGACGGCAGCCCACACCATATAGCCGGGAATGGTGAAATTTCGACCCTCGACGTGGAAAACGAAATCGCTCGACAGCGCCCAAAGCACGTCGATGAACGTAATCAGAAGAATCGACGCCTGCAGCAGACCCACGCCGAGATCGGCCGACAGCTCGGTGAGGTGGCGCGCGTCCTCATGCATTCGCTGATCGGGGTTGACCCCGATGGGGCCTGCACTCGCGAGACGAAATGCCCGGCCCGGCGACAGCCAGTTCTGGACCAGGTCGTGGACTAGACCCTCGCGCAGCTTGAGCTTGAGCATTTCGCTTAGCCACCTCTGCGCCACGTTGAGTGCTAGGAGCGCTCCCCCGATGATGCCGAAAACTCCCAGCTGCACCAGGAATTCCCCGAAGTTGCGCCGCGCAAGCGCATCGTAGAACGGCTGGTTCCAGCTGTTGAGGCGGATCTGTCCATAGGCAGTGGCGATGATGACCAAGAATAACGCGGTCGCCAGCAGCAGCAACGCGTTGCGCACCGGAGCCTTCCACAGCGCACGGCTCACCATCGCAAGTTGCGGCACGAACCCGGACTGGGCAATTTCTTCCGGATCGAGTAAAGGGCTGGCTGCGCTTCGTGTGTGTTCTAGTATCATGCGTACACTTCTCGTGCAGAGAACAATGTTGTCATTATCCGGCAGCTTGCTATCCGTCAATCGTCGGCAATCGACAAATACGGAAGCGGTGTGGATCCTATGAGCCGAATCGAAGCCCTGATGCGCAAAATGTCGCTGACCGAGAAGCTCGGCCAGCTGACCATGACGGCCTCCCGCTATGCCACGACGGGACCCATCATCGCGGGGGATTCGACCCAGGCCATCAAGGACGGGACCATCGGCAACCTGCTCAACATGGTCGGCGCCGATCATGTGCACGACATGCAGCGGCTTGCTGTCGAGGAATCGCGTCTCGGTATTCCACTGCTCATCGGTTTCGACGTGGTGCACGGTCACCGCACGTTGTTTCCGATACCGCTGGCGGAGGCGTCATTGTTCGATCCGGAGACATGGGCGCTGACGGCTCGGGAATCCGCACGGGAAGCCGCTGCCGACGGTCTCGCAATGACCTTTGCACCCATGCTCGATGTATCGCGCGATCCGCGGTGGGGACGTAGCGCCGAAGGTCCCGGCGAAGACCCCTGGCTCGCGGCACGCTTCGCTGAGGCGAAGGTGCGCGGTTTCCAAGGTAACGACCTTGCCGCATCCGATGCGCTGGCGGCAACCGCGAAGCATTTCTGCGCCTATGGAGCTGTGACCGCCGGTCGCGACTACGCGTCGGTGGACATTTCGGAGCGCACGTTGCACGAAGTGCATCTGCCGTCGTTCGCGGCGGCGGTTGCCGCGGGAGTCGCGGCAGTCATGCCCGCATTCACGGATCTTGCGGGAGTGCCGATGACGGCGAATGGCGCGCTGCTGCGCGGCTGGCTGCGCCGGAAATTGGGGTTCGACGGCGTCATCGTGAGCGACTACAACGCCATCGCAGAACTCATTCACCACGGGATCGCGGCCGACCTTCCCCAGGCGGCGACGCTTGCGCTGCAGGCCGGCGTCGATATCGACATGATGGCCGACGCCTATCGCCGCGGCTTGCCGACCGCACTCGACCGCGGATGGGTGAGCAGTATGCAAATCGATGCGGCGGTACGCCGGGTACTGACGCTGAAGGAGCGACTGGGGTTATTCGATGATCCGTACCGCCGTGGTGCGGCCCCGGAAACCGCGGCGACCCTGGCGTCCCGCCGGCAACTCGCGCGCGTCGTGGGCTCTCGTGCCGTCGTCATGCTGAAGAATGAAAGGGGGGTACTGCCGCTGGCCGAGGGTCCCGCCCGGCTTGCCGTCATTGGCCCGTTGGCCGACGCCTCCAGCGAGATGCGGGGTCCGTGGTGGGGCGCTGCTGCTCCCGAAGGTCAAGTCACGGTGGCGAGCGCCCTGCGGGAAATGCTTTCGGAATCGCGGGTCTTGCACGCCGCCGGCGTGGAGATCGACGGGGACGACATGAGCGGCGTCGCCGCGGCGCTCGATGTATGCAGCCGCGCTGCGGCGATTCTTTTATGTCTTGGAGAAGCGGCGACGATGAGCGGCGAGGCGGCCAGTCGAGCGCATCTCGGGCTCCCCGGCCGGCAGCGTGAGTTTGCCGAAGCGGTGTTCGAGCGGGCCAAGCGGCTGCGCAAGCCGGTCATCGTCATATTGTTTTCGGGCCGCCCCTTAGCGGTGCCGTGGCTGGGGGACAAGTCCGACGCCATGCTGGCCGCCTGGTTTTTGGGCAGTGAGTCGGGATATGCCATCGGCGACATCATTCTGGGTCGAGTCTCGCCGAGCGGACGTTCGCCGGTCAGCTGGCCGCGCGCCACGGGGCAAGTTCCGATCTTCTTCGGGCAACGCCCCACGGGCCGGCCCGCAAATCCCGACGATCATTTCACCAGCAAGTATCTCGATGTGCCCAATGAGCCGCTGTTCTCGTTTGGGCACGGGCTCACCTACGGACGATTCAGCTACTCGAACCTGCGTGTTCCGCGCGATGGCGTAGCCGAGCGGGATACCATTGCGGTTCGCGTCGACGTGACCAACGATGGAACGCGGGCCGCCGAGGAGACGGTGTTTCTTTTCACGCACGACAAGCTTGCCAGCGTCTCGCGGCCGGTCCTTGAACTCAAAGGCTTCGGCAAGATTCACCTGAATCCCGGCGAAACGGGAACCGTGACCTTGATGTTGCCCGCCACGGAACTGCGCTTCCTGGGGCCGGATCTCGAGCCGGTATTCGAGCCCGGGGAAGTCGAGATCCTGGTCGGACCGTGCGCAAACCGGACACAGTTGCTGGTGTCCAGCATCCACTTGTCGCATGCCGTGAAGAGCTAATTTTGTGCAGCCGACTTGCCGCCGCCGCAGGCCCACACGAAATTGAATTCGTCTCGCGTCCCCGGAACGATGGCGGTCCACGGGACCGATTTGGGGTCGGCTTCCTCGCTCTGCTCGCTGCCCTGAATGTTGTTCTCTGCGTAATAGACGGCGAGCAGGGTGCGCGCACGCTCCTTGCCGCAGTCATATTGAACCTTTTGAACGACGCTCAAGAATTTGCCTTCGCTGCCGGACTGCGGTTCAGCGTATTCCTGGCGCAACCAAACGCTCACGAGCTTGCCGGAGCGCTTTAGCTGATGATTCGTGCTGTAAATAGCCCACGATCCGTCGGTGGCGACGGCACGGAATTCCCATCCGCCGGCGGTCATCGGGTTGAGAGTCCGGACCCATGCCATCGGATCCGCCTTGCGTGCTTCCCGCTCCCGAGCGAGGCGCTCTGCCTTCGTTTTTTCATCGGCAAGCGCCTGTGCGCGTTGCGCTTCCCATAGCTGTTGCTGTTCAGGCGTTTGGCAGGCGCTGTCGAAACTCAGGAAAAGGCCGATCGCGATCGCGAGCAGCGCGGTGTATTTGCCCATGCATGCATATTACTTGGAAAGCCGATTCATCACTGCGATGGTTTGGGTGCGCGGAATTCGCTGCAGAGCTGATGTACAAAAGACATTCATTTAACTTCCTAAGTATTTGTATTTAAATCGTTTTAAGCGCGGCGGCCGGCTGCGCCGCCGCAGTGCCGGCTGAGATGCTGGGTAACGCCGGCAGCAACTCCGGAGCTATCGTCAGAACCGCGTGCAGCCCGGGATGGCGGTCGGACAACTCCAGCGTGCTGCCATGCAGTTTCGCGACCGCTTGCACCAGGCTCAAGCCCAACCCGACTCCCGGCGTGCCGCGGCTGGCATCCCCTCGATAGAAGCGCTCGACGACCTTGGATTTTTCTGCTTCATTGATGCCCGGTCCATTGTCCGTTACCGAGATCTGCACTGCGCCGTCCGGCCGCCGGTGAACCGCGACTTCGATCATCCCGTTCTCGGGCGCATACTTCAGAGCGTTGTCGATCAGATTGCTCAGGGCTTGTGCCAACAGTACCGGATCGCCGGCCGCGTGCGTCGGGCCGTCCGACCGAAACGTCAAAGCAATATTCTTGAGTTCCGCTGCGGGCTCATAGAACTCGACGGCGGTCGACGCGAGATCGGCGAGATCCACCGAGACGAATCCCGAACGGCGCATGCCCGCATCGATTTCGGCCAGGCGCAGCAAGGCGTCGAAAATTCGAATCACTCGGTCCACGTCCGCGACCGCGCCGTCGATTTCCGCGAATGTCTCTTCACTCGAAGGCCGAATGAGCGCGAGTCCTTCGAGCCGGGTTCGCAACTCAGCGAGCGGCGTGCGCAGATCGTGGGCGATGGCATTGGATACATTTCGCACGCCGTGAACCAGCAGTTCGATCTGGTCGAGCATGCCGTTGATGGTGAGCGATAGCGTGTTGAGCTCATCGTCGCTCAGGTGGGTCGGCAACCGATGTTTGAGATCGCCGTGGATGATCGCCGAGACGGTTTGGCGGATGCTATCGACGCGCGACATCAGCGCGCGCCGGGTGATGAGGCCGATCAAGAGGCCAGCGATCGAGAGCACGGCAATGGCGCCCGTCAGCCCGTACCAAAAACGCTTCTCCAACGGCGCAAACAGCCTGTTGTCTCTGCCGACCAGCAAGTTATATGGTCCCAGCAAGGCAACGTGCACCAGCGCCGTTTGCACTCCACGGTCGCCCAAATCGACTTCAATGCGGTAATCGCCGGGTGTTGCCGGGACGTTCGGCCAGACCGCAAGGTTGCCGGCCAACCGGTGCCGGGCTGCGTCGGTCAGCAGCAGGATTCGGTCACCGGCAATCTGCATGCGGATTCTTGCATCGATGAAGTTTTTCAGGCCCTCCGCGCCATCGCGACGGTAGATGTCGGCGAGCCGTTGCGCGTCGGCCTGCAGGATTTCCGCGCGGCCTTCTTGGATCGTGCCTTGCCATGCGTACCACAGCGGCGCGGCGAACAGCACCAGGGCCAATAATCCCAAGACCACATATCCGAGCGCGAGAGACACCGCGGACGAGCGCATCATTAGTCGGCAGCCGTGACCATGTAGCCGGCATTGCGCACCGTACGCAGCAGGGGACGCTCGAACTCCGCATCGATTTTCTGACGCAATTTACTGATGTGCACGTCGACGACATTGGTTTGCGGATCGAAGTGATAATCCCACACGTTTTCCAGCAGCATGGTTCGCGTGACTACCTGGTCGGCGTGGCGCATCAAGTATTCGAGCAACTTGAACTCTCGCGGTTGCAGCATAATCTGCCGCTCGCCTCGGCTCACCTTGCGCGTCATCGGATCCATATGCAAGTTGCCCACGATGAGGGGAATTTCGTGATTGACTCCGTTCGCCCGGCGATGCAAGGCATCCAACCGCGCCAGCAACTCGCCGAAAGCGAATGGTTTGGTCAGGTAGTCATCGCCGCCGCTGCGCAGCCCTCGAATGCGGTCGTCGACATCCGACAGTGCGCTCAAGATCAAGATCGGCGTCCGCTTGCCGGTTTTTCGCAAGACCTCGATGATCGCCAGACCGTCGATATCGCCCGGCAGCATCCGGTCCATGATAATCACGTCGTAGGGCTCGCTGGCGGCGAGAAACATGCCGTCGCGCCCGTTACCCGCATGATCCGTCGTATGTCCGGCTTCGTGCAGTCCTTTGGTGACGAATTGGCTGACCCGCTCGTTGTCTTCGACCAGCAAGATCTTCACGTGGATTCCCCTGCCCGGACAGGCTGAGCTGCATGGGCGTCTGCGATCGGATGCGACTTGCGGTGGCGCTTCAGCCAAAGGCTGAATTGATCCAGGTACAAGTAAATGACCGGCGTCGTGAACAACGTCAAAGCCTGGCTTACGATCAAGCCGCCGACCATGGTATAGCCCAACGGCTGGCGCAGCTCCGAGCCGGTGCCGCGGCCGAGCGCCAGGGGCAGCGCGCCCAGCAGAGCCGCCATCGTGGTCATCATGATCGGCCGAAACCGCATCAGGCAGGCCTGACGAATGGCGTCGTGCGGCGATAGGTGCTGTTCGCGCTCAGCCTGAATGGCGAAGTCCACCATCATGATTCCGTTTTTCTTGACGATGCCGATGAGCAGGATGATGCCGATGAGCGCCATGACCGACAAGTCTATATGGAAAATGAAGAGCACCAACAATGCGCCGAGGCCCGCGGACGGCAGCGTAGAGAGGATGGTCAACGGATGAACATAGCTCTCGTACAGCATGCCGAGGATGATGTAGACGGCAACCAGAGCGGCGAGGATCAAGTACGGCTGACTCTTGAGCGAACTCTGAAATGCTTGAGCGGTTCCCTGGAAAGTCCCGGTGACCGTGGCCGGAAGGCGCATCTGCGCCGATACCCGGGTGATCGCGTCGACGGCATCGCCCAAGGCGGCGCCGGGCGCGAGGTTGAAGGACAATGTCACCGCCGGAAATTGACCTTGATGATTGATCGACAGATAGGTCACGTGCTGAGTGTCGTACTTGGTCATTGCGGACAACGGCACCATCTGGCCGGTGAGCGGCGACTTCAAGTACAGTTTCTCGAGCGACGCCGGGTCGGTCTGCAGCGACGGCGTGATTTCCAGCACGACGTGATAGCTGTTCGCCTGGGTAAAGAACTGCGCCGCTTGGCGCTGGCCGAACGCGTCGTAGAGCGCCTGGTCGATCGCTGCCGGTTGAATGCCGAAACGCGACGCTTGGTCGCGGTCGATGGTGAGTGACAGCATGCCGCTGGTCGTCTGCTGGTCGGAGGCGACGTCGCGCAGCATCGGCAGCGTCTGCAGTTGGGCGAGCAATCGCGGCGCCCAGGTATTGAGCTCATCGATGTCGGAATCTTGCAGCGTGTATTGATACTGGGTGCGCGTCGTTCGGCCGCCGACGTTGAGATCTTGCGCTGCCTGCATGAACAACGTGGCGCCGGGGACCTTGGCCAGCTGCGGTCTCAACCGGTTGATGATCTGGTCGGCGCTGGACGTGCGCTGGTCTCGCGGTTTGAGACCGATGACGACAAAGCCATTGTTCAATGGGCGGCTGCCGCCGAGTCCCGTTCCGTAACTCGCGATGTCGGGGTCTTTCGCGACCACATCCAACAAGGCGTGCTGCCGGCGCACCATCTCGTCGAAGGAAATGTCTTGCGGCGCGTCTGACAATCCGGAAATGATGCCGGTATCCTGCTGCGGGAAGAATCCTTTCGGGATTTCCACGTACAAGATCACGGTTACCGCCACCGTGATCAAGAACACCGCCAGCGTGGTGCGTTGGTGATGGAGAGCGACGTCGAGTCCTCGCGTGTACCAATCCAGCAGGCGCTCGAACGCACGTTCGACGATCATGTAGCCCCTACCGTGTTTTGCGTGCTTCTCGTCGCGCAAGAACAAGGCGCACATGGTCGGCGACAAAGTCAGGGCGACGAACGCCGAGACGGCGATGGTCATTGTCATCGTAACGGCAAATTCGCGGAACAGGCGCCCGATGATCCCTCCCATCAGCAACAGCGGAATGAATACGGCCACCAGGGATACGCTGATCGACATGATGGTGAAGCCGATTTCGCCGGCACCCTTCAGTGTTGCATCGAGGGGCGACATTCCACCCTCGATGTGCCGATAGATGTTCTCCAGCATCACGATGGCGTCATCCACCACGAAGCCGACCGCGATGGTCAACGCCATGAGCGACAAGTTATCCAGGCTGTAATTGAGCACGAACATCATGGCTGCGGTACCGAGCAGCGCCAACGGCACCGTGACTCCCGGGATGATGGTCGCCCAGGCGTTTCGCAGGAACAGGAAAATCACCATGACGACGAGCGCAATCGTGAGCGCAAGCGTGAATTCAACGTCGTGCACGGCCGCCTTGATCGTGGTGGTGCGGTTGGCGACGATATCGACCTTGACGGAGGAGGGCACCGATGCCATTGCGTGGGGCAATAAGCTCTCCACGCGCTGCTCGGCGTCGATGACGTTCGCGCCGGGCTGCTTGTAGATCAGAAGCAAGATCCCGTTCTTCCCGTTTTGCCACGCCGTCAGCAGGGTGTTTTCGGGCCCGTCCACGGCGATGCCGATGTCGCGGATGCGAACCGGGGCGCCGTTCTTGTACGCTACGACCACGGCGTTCCACGGTGCGGCCTTGAGCAGCTGGTCGTTGTCATAAATGGTCAGTGCGCGCTTCGGTCCATTGATCGACCCCTTCGGTGCGTCGACGGTCGCGGCCGTGATGACGCTTGCGACGTCTTCCATTTGCAGTCCCAGCGCGGCCAGCTTGACGGGATCGATTTGCACCCGCACGGCGGGCTTCTGTTGGCCGCCGATGGACACTTGTGCGACGCCGGGTATTTGCGAAATTTGCTGCGCAAGAATGTTCTCGGCGTAGTCATCGACGGTGGTCACCGGCAGCACGTCGGAATGCACCGCGAGGATCAAGATCGGCGAGTCGGCCGGATTGACCTTGCGGTAGGTCGGGGGAGTCGGCAGATTCTTGGGTAGCTGTCCGCCGGCGGCGTCGATGCCGCTTTGCACGTCTTGCGCCGCTGCATCGATGTTGCGGCTCAAATCGAACTGCAACGTGATTTGCGTCGAGCCGAGTACATTGGTCGAAGTCATCTGCGACAATCCCGAGATTTCCGCCAACTGATATTCGAGCGGCGTGGCCACGGACGACGCCATGGTCTCGGGGCTGGCGCCTGGCAACGATGCCGAGACCGTTATGGTGGGAAAATCGACTTGCGGCAGCGGCGCAACCGGGAGCAGCGGATAAACCACCAACCCGACGAGAAAAATCCCGCCCATCAGCAGCGACGTGGCAATCGGCCGGCGGACGAACGGCGCGGAAATGCTCATGATGCGGTGGGCGCCGGCGCAGCCGCCGCAGCGACGCGCACGCGGCTACCCGCCTGTAGACGGTATTGATTGGTCGTGACCACGCGCTCGTGCAGGTTGAGTCCACTGGTCACGATCGTCATGCCATTGCTCTCATCGCCGATCTTCAACGGCCGCGCGTCCACGGTCGAATCGCTCTTCACCACGTAGGTGAACGGTCCGTTCGGTCCGAGTTGCACGGCGGCCGAGGGAATGGTCATCGCACGCCGGTCGGTGCGCACGAGCACCCGCGCGTTGACATACTGGCCCGGCCAGAGCGTGTTGCGCTCGTTCCTGAAGATCGCCTTGAGCTTCATGGTGCCCGTTGCCTGTTGGATCTGGTTGTCGATGAGGCTCAAGGTCCCTTCATCGAGTTCATTGCCGCCGTTTCGCTCTTCGGTGGTGACCTTGACGGGGCCGGCCGCCAGCGCGGCACCCACTGCGCCCAAGTCCTCCTCGGGCAAAGTGAATATGACGGCGATGGGTTGCACCTGGGTCACCACGACGATCCCGGTGGTGTCCGCGGCATGCACGATGTTACCGGGATCGATCAGGCGAACACCGGTGCGGCCATCGATAGGCGAAATGATGCGGGTATAGTCGAGCTGCGTGCGGGCATTGTCGATCTGCGCCTGATCGATCTGAAGCTGGGCGGTCAATTGATCGACCAAGGCGCGTTGCGTGTCGACGGTTTGCTTGCTCGCCAGATCCTGTGGTTGTAGGACGGTGTAGCGGTCGAAATCGCGCACTGCGTTCGCGAGCTGCGCCGCATCCTTCGCCTTGGTCGCGACCGCCTGCTTGTACGCCGCCTGATTGGGGCGCGGGTCGATTTGCGCCAATAGGTCACCTTTGCGCACCGTCTGCCCCTCGGTGAACCCGATCTTCTGCAGTTCACCATCCACGCGTGCGGTGACCGTCACCGTGTAGAACGCTTGCACGGTGCCGAGCCCCTGGAGGTAGATGGGTACGTCGGTCTGCGCCACCGCAGCGGTAGCCACGGCAATCCCCGGGGGTGCGTCGTGTGTCGCCGCCTCCGCCGGCTTGTGCAGCATGCCGCGCCACGCCACAGCGATCAGAACGACGAGGGCTAATGCCGCCGCCATCTTTTTAATGCCCTTCAGCGAGAAGCTCTTCATCGGTACCTACCCTTGATGCCAGCCGCCGCCGAGGGCAGTAAATAAATCGACCAATGTCTGCAAGCGGGCGTATTCCACCTGGACCAAGACGTCCTGCGCACTGAACAGCGCGTTTTCCGTATTGAGGACGACCAGGATGTTCACGATTCCCGCGGACATTTGTGCCTGCGCAAATTGATACGCGCGGCGCGCCTTCCCGACGGCGGCCCGTTGCCGCTCGAGTTGCTCGGCGGTCTGCCGCGCCGCAACCAGCGCGCTCTCGACATTGCCGAACGCCGTGAGCACGGCTTTGTGATACGTCGTCAATAGCTCGGTGTATCGAGCCTTGCTGTAGGCGACTTGGCCGCGCAGTGCGCCGCCGTGAAAAATCGGCTGCGTCAAGCCGGCGCCGAGCGCATACACGCGGTTGGCCGGACTGATCAGCGATGCCAGCGTGCTGCTTTCGTAGCCTCCGATCGCCGTCAATTCGATGCTGGGAAACAGCGCGGCGCGTGCGACGGTAATGTCGGCGTTGGCGGCGATGAGCTGTTGTTCCGCCTCGGCTACATCGGGCCGGCGCGACAACAACTGCGACGGCAGTCCTGCCGCGATGGCGGGGCTCGACAGTTCCGTCAAGGTACCGGACGTCACGTCGATCGACTCCGGCGTCTTACCGATGAGCACTGCGAGCGCATACACCGATTGACGGAATTGTTGCACCAAGGGCGGGACTGCCGCACTGAGCAATGCCACCGCCGTTTCTTGCTGGGCAACGTCGAGCCCGGTGGCCGTGCCGGCCGCTTGCTCGAGTTTGAGGCCGTCAAGAATTTTTTGGCCATTCTGCAAATTCTGCTGTGCGACTTCGATTCGATCACGAAGTTCAAGGGCCTGGAAGTAGGTCGTGGCAACGCTGCTGACGACGGTGAGAGCAACCGTTTCTTGATCGTAGCGGCTGGCCAGCGCGGAAGCACGGGCCGCATTCTTAAGGGCGCGGTTCTTGCCCCAGAAGTCGAGTTCGTAGGCGGCAGTCAGCTGTGGGTTGAATGCATTGTAAACCTCAGGCCCCACTCCGCTCACCGGCGCTCTTTCGCGCGTGCCGCCGGCTCCAAAATCGACAGTAGGGAGCAGCGGCGCGCCGGCGATCCTCGCCTGTGCGTCGGCTTCCTCCACACGGGCAACGGCGCCGGCCAGATCGTCGTTGCTGTGCTCGGCCTCCGCGATCAGTTCGTCGAGTTGCGAGGATCCGAAAGCATGCCACCAGCCAGCGTCCGGCCAGACTGAGGCGGTAGTCTCGGAAGGGCTGGGTCCTTCATGCCACTCGGCGGGCAACGCGATGTCGGGTCGCCGGTACGCCGGACCGACGCTGCACGCCGCTATCGCCGTGCAGACCAATCCGCATAACGCGCGCGCGCTCGAGTGCCATGTCATGCGCGCCACGCTGAGCCTTCGGCGATTAACCGGCTATGGTCGAATTGTTAAAGTCCCTTAATGTGCGACGCTCGCCAAGCGCGGGCGGCGCAGCCACCGCGTCCACGCGAGTTTCCAGTAACGAATCGGAGTTTGCGGGGTTTGCAATACAGAGGCAGGCCGCGACGACCGCCGCTCTCATGGCACTATGGGTGCCGATGGTTCGACCTTCGGCAACAGCGTTGCAAGCCGCGGCGGAGTCGCGTCGCGCATCACCGCGAAAGCCACGATGTGCTCCAAAATATGCTGCACATAGCCGCGGGTTTCGGTGAAGGGAATGTTCTCGATCCAAATGTCCGCGTCGATGGGATTGCCAGGCAACCATCGCGCCACCGACATCGGACCGGCGTTGTATGCCGCAAGAGTCTGGTCGAGCTGTCCCTTGTATTTATCCAAGAGTTCGCGGACGTATATCGCGCCCAGCGGCACCGCGACCGACGGATCGAACAGATTTTGCGGGGTGGGCGGCGGCAAGTGCCATCGACGGGCGACGGCGGCCGCCGTCGCCGGCTGCATCTGCATCAAGCCGCGCGCGTCGGCGCGTGATACCGCGTCCTTACGAAACAGGCTTTCTTGACGCATGATGGCGAATAGCCAATCGCCGGGCACTTGGGTCTGTTTACTGGCATCCGCGACTATGGCTGCATAGGGGCGCGGATAGCGCAACGGTACATCGTCCCATTCGCCGGCCTGTGCCAGCGTCGCGATGGTTTGCGCATACCAGCCCCATCGAGAGGCGAGATGCGCGGCTTGAATCTTGACCGCGGGTTTCGCGGCTCCGAGCACCGCCGCCCATTCCGCGTTGGCATCGTCGGTCATGTCGCAATCGAACAGCGTATGGGCGCGTATGAGGCCTGCTTCAGCCGCCAGCGCCGCCTGCGCGTCTGCATCGTCCGGCGAGAGGTGAACATTCATATCATAGCTCTGATTCAGTCGATCGGCCGCGAGATAGCCGTAGTAGTCCCGCATTCCGGCAATGTCGGCGTAGAGTGGAACGGCAGCCGCAGGCCCGGAAATGGCGGCGACGGCGCGCGCGCGCCAGTAGCGCCATCGTGGCTGGGTGGCGAGGGCGGGGGGCAACTCGTTGATCCAATCCAATGCGGTGCCGAAGTCGGCCGCCCACAGCGCCGCGCGCACGCGCCATTCTTGCACCTGGGTATCGGCCGCGTCGGTCGGCAGGTCGACAAATGCGGCGACCGATGCGGGCGCGCGGCTATAGGCTGCGCCGAGCGCGGCGGCCCGCTGCAATCGGGTTCTCAGGACAGGCGTGATGTCCGGCCGTTTGAGCAGAGCCGGCAACAGGGTGGAGGCCGCGGTGAAGTCGCTGAAGCTCAGCCGGTTGAAGCCGGCGACGAGAGCGTCCGCTTCGACGGGCATATTCGGATTGAGCGACAACAGGGCGATCGCCGCTTTGGGCGCTTCCAACAGTTGTATCCATTGCAACAGTGCCGCGGAGCGCGGTTCCGGTACATCGGCAACGAATTCTCGGGCCAAACGCGGGTTGTCCGCCGACAGCGCGGCGCGCGTGCGACTCTCGGCGAGCGCGGCCGTGAGCAGACCTTGCGTGCGCAGCCACGCAAATACGACATTGCATTCGTCGGGCTGCTTCTGCGGGATGCTCCAACGCGCCAGGGCGTCCTGAGCGAGGCCTGCCGTGTCGCCGGTAGCCAAACGGCCGGCGAGGCGATCACACACCAGCTGCGGATCCGTAGCGTCCGCAGAACGCGAAAGGAACCAACCCCAGCGCTGGCGATCGGCGAGGCTCGACAGCCAGTCGTGCCGCAGTGCTCGGATCACCGGCTCGCCGGCATGCGATCGCAGAAAAGCGTCGATGCGGTTATCCAGGTCTTCGCTCGGAGTCAACGCCAGGTCACGGCGCAGTCGAGCGGCCACCAGGTACTCATGGATGACGTACGCGTCGAGTGCCGGCGAATCCGGCGGCTCAGGAAAATGCTGGTGGACTCTTTGCATGGCCGCCATGAACTCCTGACGAACCAGGTCCTGAGCGGTCCCCGCGTTCGGCGCATCCGCGTGCAGCGCTTGACATGTTGCCAAAAACAGAATCATCGCCGCTCGGCGCGCATTCCGGTGTCTTTCCATGCGCGCATCTTATAGCGGTTATCGGCGCCGGATGTCGGCCGCCAGTCTTTCCGCCAATTCGCTCAATAGCTGGCTGTAGGCCTGGGCGACGGCCGCGTAGCCGTCGCCGTTCACTGGCACCGTGAAAGAACCGCTTCCGAGGCGGTCCACTCCCGAACTTGCATCGACGATGCGCCAATGCGCGTCGATACTCGCTGCGCCGTTGCGTTGTGCCGACATGCGAATGATGTCGACCCGTAACGAGACGGGCGGGGATGCTGCCTGATCGAAGCGTCCGTCGCCGATCAATAGATCGCCGCGCCGCTGCTCGATGTCGCGCGCAAGCGTTTGCGCCACCTGATCCGACAGCGGTGCCCCCCAGCGTTCGTGATCGAGGATCAAGATGCCGTTCTTCGAGGTGGTGAGCACCATCTCGGATCGGTCGACCACCGAAGGAAGCATCAAATTCAGCCGCATGGGGGTCGTCGGTGTCGACTGCGTCGACTGTCCCGTGTCCGGCAAGGTATTCAGCGTGTAAAAATGATCGGGTGTGCCGGCGCACGCCGCGAGCAGGAGGCAGACCGATGACGCCATGCTGATCGGAACGGACTTCACTGGGGATCTCCCGGTTTACCGCGGAGCAGAGACTCGGGATGGCGCTCGAGGTAATCGACCAACGCGCTCACCGACCGCGCCGCTCGCGACAGCTCGAGCAGCGTTGCACTGAGATCGCTTTGTAGAGGCGCATCCTGCCCCAATACCTCTTTGGCGTTCTTCATGGCGCCCTGCGCTTCCGTCAAGGTTGCACTGATTTGCGGAGCAATCGTGCCGTCGATTTGGCGTACCAACCGGTCGGTGGTTTTGAGCGTGTCATCCAAAGCCGTCAGTGTGGTCATCAATCGTGCAGTCATCTGGTCGAAAGGAACCTTGTCGAGCTTCTTTGCGATGCTGCCGACGGAGTCCTGGATGTCATCGAGCGCGCCCGTCGTTGTCGGGAATACGGCGGGCTTGGAGTCCCAACCGACAGCGTCCGGGGGGACCTCGGTGTGGAAGTCCAGCGCCACATATTTCTGGCCGGTCAATAGGCTGCCGGTCTTCAGTTCCGCGCGCATGCCGTGCGCTACCAAGCTGTCGACCAGCACGCGGCTCGCCGTATCGGATGTTTCATCGATCCCGAGAGGATGGTCGCCATGCCGATCGCGTCCGCGGATGCGCTGCGGAAATATATCGACCTCGACAGGAAAGCGCAGCGTTCCCCCATCACGCTCGTATTCCACGGCAAGACTTTTGACCTCACCGATAGTGATGCCGCGCAAGTCGACGGGCGCTCCCACGGAGAGGCCGCGCAACGAGCCCTTGAAGTACATGACGAACGTGCGCACCTCGGTATCCGACTGACGCATCGCTCGTTCACGGTCGGTGTACAGCGTGAACGCCGTATCGGCGGGGACGGCGTTCGCCGTTGCCGCCGCGGGCAAGGCCTGGAATGCAATACCCCCTTCCAATATCGAGGTGAGCGACTCGGTTCGCAACTTTACGCCCTCCGAGCCGATCGACATATCGATGCCGCTGGCCTGCCAAAACCGGGTGGCCCGAGTTACGAAGGCGTCGTACGGCTTGTAGATGAATATCTTGATGGTGACGCTCGCGCCGCCCGGGTCGAGCGAATACGCGACCACCTGGCCGGCGGCCATGTGCCGATAGAACACCGCTGACCCCACGCTCAGCGAGCCGATATCGTCCGCGTGCAGCACGAATTCGCGGCCCGGCAGGTCGGATGTCACGATGGGCGGTACTTCGAGGCCGTCGAAAGTGCGCCGCTTGATGCTGGACCGCCCTACATCGACGCTGATGTACGCTCCCGAAACCAGCGTCCCCAGGCCGGATACGCTGCCGCCCGCGACGCGTGGCCTGACGACCCAGAAACGCGTGTCGTCGACCAGGTATTCCCTCGCATCTTCGTGGATGCGGGCGGTCACGACGACTTTCTTCCGGTCTTTGGCGACGTGAATGTCGGTGACGTCGCCGATGTCGACGTCCTTGTACCGAATCTTGGTTTTATTGACTTCTATGCCCTCGGCACTGAGGAAGCCGATGTCGATGCGCGGTCCTTCGGTCAGTTTCTGTTGAAGCACCACGAGGGCCGCGACCACGGCGACCAGCACCGGCAATATCCAGACGAACGGCAGCCGCTTGCGCCGCGGCGGATCCGGAACCGCGTGCGGAAGATCGTCGGGCGTGCCAACGGGAGGTTCAGCCATTCGCCTCTGCATCCCAGAGCAGGCGCTCGTCGAAGGACTGTGCTGCGAGCATGGTCAAGACCACTACCGTGCCGAATGCGAGTGCGCCGAGGCCGACGCGAATCGTTGCCAGCGAGCGAATTTGCACCAATGCCACGATCACCGAGATGGCGTACACGTCGAGCATGGACCATCGGCCGACGAATTCCACGAGCCGGAAGAGCTTGCTCCGCTGCAAAACGTTGCCGCGGGACTTTCGAACCACCGACAGCAGCAGCCAGGTCATTGCGATGAGTTTCAGCAGTGGGACGACGATGCTGGCAACGAACACCAGCAGGGCGAGGGGCCAAGATCCTTCCTGGATCAAGGACAGAACACCGCTCAGTATGGTGTCGTCCTCGTCGCTGAAGAACGTGTGCATGTGCATGACGGGCAGCAGATTCGCGGGTATGTACAAGAGCGCCGCGCTTGCTATCAGGGCCGTCGTGGCGGCAACACTGTGCGGCTTTCTCACGTGTATCGAGGCGCCGCAGCGCGGGCACAGCGCGGGCGACGGCCGAATCGCGCGCACTGTCGCACGGCAGTGAGTGCAGACCAGCAAGCCGAGCGCGCGCCCCATCACGAATGTGGTCACGCTCGATTTCCTTCGACCCACCGCCAGAATTGCTCCGTCGGCGTGATGCTCGTCAGCGCGGCTAGCGCCAGCATCAGCGCCCCATAGGCAAAAAGCGCTATGCCGGGAATGACCTGCGCCAGGGCGGAGAGTTTGACCAGTGCCACCAGAGCGCCGAGCATGAACACCTCGGACATCGCCCATGGCCGAAGTCGGGTCAGTGCGCGGAACACTTCGTTCTGTCCCCGGGCGCGTCCATTCCTGCGCAACGGCAACAGGACGTAGAGTAATGCGGAAATTTGGAACAATGGGACCAACACGGTCGTCACCAACACGAGAGCGGCGACCGGAGCATAGCCTTGTTCATACAAACCGCGAGCGGCGCCTACCAGGGTCGTGGCCCGAAAACTGCCGTTCAGCTGCAATGCCACCAGTGGATAGGCGTTGCTCAGCAACAGGAGTATCGCTGCGGTAGCGGCCAACGCGATGGCGGTATCGATGCTCGCGGAATTGGTTCTATACAACTCCGCCCGGCAGCGCACGCAAAGAACGCGAGCGTTGTCCATGATGGCATCCCGCCGATGCACGAGGTCGCACGCATGACAGACGATTACCGATGACATACCACTCCCGAGTCGAAGAGCATAATTAATTCGAGGGTATCACGCCACACGCGCACCGTTGCTCGGGGGTTGACGCCACCTTGCGTAGGAAACCTCCGGCGTCGCAACGGTGCGACGGCGGGCGCTCGATTCGCCGCAGGATGATATGCCAAGGCGTGTAGACTGCACCTCAAGGGGGTGCGGCAACCATTCGCGTGTTGGATGGGGTGCCAGGCGCGCCGTTTTTTTACATTGGTTACCACGAGTTCCTTTAGGATTCTCGGTGCAATGCGTTCCAGTTTCCCGGGAATTATCGTCTGGTTTGCCATGATGCTGTGTGCGAGTCTCGCGGCTCGCGCGGCGGATCCGCAACCCTATCGGGTCGATTTGGCATCGACGGGCGACGGCGCCATGGACGCCACACTGCGCGCCACGTCCGAACTCCTATCGCTGCGCGACAGCGCGCCGGTCAGCCCTTTCGGATTGATTGCCCGCGCTCGCGGCGAAGTCGACCGGCTGAAGACGGTGCTGGAAAGCTACGGCTACTACCAATCCGCGGTGACCATCACGATCGCAGGACTGGGCCTCAACAACCCGGGTCTCGCCGATGCGCTGAACGCGCTGACCAAAGGCCAAAATGCGCGCGTGGCCATCGCGTTCAAGCTCGGACCCCTTTACCATTTGCGCACGGTCACCCTCGACGGGACCCTGCCGGAGTCCGCACAGGGGGCGTTTTCATTGAAATCCGGGGCTCCGGCAGTGGCGGCGGATGTGCTGGCGGCAGGCTCGCGCCTGGAATCGGCCCTGCAGGAGCAAGGATTCGCCTTTGCGAAAGTCGATCCGCCCGTCGCCTATGAAGATCAAACACTGCCCGTGCTGGATGTGAGTTTTCGCGTGCAGGCGGGAGCGCGCGTCAATATCGGCGAAATTCGGCTGGAGGGGTTGGGACGCGTCCATGAAAAAGTCGTCCGCCGGAGGCTGACGGTGCATTCCGGACAAGTCTATCGTCCGAGCGCCATCGAGGCGGCGCGACGCGATCTGTTGTCGTTGGGTCCGTTCGCCGTGGTCAGCGTGCAGGTAGGCCAAGCCGTGGATGCGAGCGGCGGCGTGCCGATTACATTCACGCTGCACGAGCGCAAGCGTCACGCCGTGACGTTGAATGCCGCGTTCTCCAGCGATCTCGGCGGCAGCGGCGGAGTGACCTGGAGCGACCGCAATGTGTTCGGCAATGCGGAACAGCTCAATATCGCGGCCAGCGTCATCAATCTCGGCGGCAGCGACACCACGGGGGTCGGGTATGACACGAGCGCGAAATTCATCATCCCGGATGTCGGTCATCGCGACCAGTCGCTGCAGATTGCGGTGGGGGCGATCAAGCAGTATTTGCAGGCTTACGATCAACGAGCCGTTACCAGCGCGGTGTCCCTTACGCGCAAGCTGTCCAGCGTCTGGAGTGCGAGCGCCGGGGTCGCGACCTCGGACGAGCAAATCATCCAAAACGGCGGCACCTACAATTACACCCTGGTGGCGCTGCCGCTGACCGTTAGCTTCGATTCGACCCATTTGGCGGCACCGCTCGATGATCCAACGCATGGCATGCGCGATTCGTTGACCGTCACGCCCACGCAATCGTTTGGTCACCCCAATGCCACCTTCATCATCAGTCAGGTCAAGCTCGCCGCTTACTTCGACCTGCATGCTGTCGGCCTCGGCGATCCGGGACGCAGCGTGCTTGCAATCCGTGCCTTGGCCGGTGAGGCGCAGGGCGCCGGCGAATTGAGCCTGCCGCCGGACCAACGCTTTTACGGCGGCGGCAGCGGGACCATCCGCGGCTATCCCTATCAGTTGGTGGGGCCGGTATTCAAGTACACCGATATTCCCGTCGGCGGAACCGCCATCGCCGCGGGCTCACTTGAATTCCGGCAGCGATTCGGTGCCCATTGGGGCGGCGCGGTTTTCGTCGACGGGGGTCAAGTCAGCGCCAGTCTGAAACCCCTTCCCGCCGAATTTCGGGTTGGCGCCGGCGTCGGTGTCCGGTATTACACGCCCATCGGTCCGATTCGATTGGATGTTGCCGTTCCCACGAAGCGCGACACCTACAGCAATGTTGTGTTGCTGAAGCGCATCGGGGGTCAATTGTCGAATGAGATCCCAATGGGGCCTGGCAACAGCTACGACCAGGCGTTTCAGATATACATCGGACTGGGCCAGGCGTTCTGATGCGCCGCGTGGTCAAGCGATCCCTAGGGATTTTGGGCGCCGCGTGCCTCTGCATCGTCGCGCTCGGCGGTGCGGTGTGGGTGGCGGGCAATACCGACCCGGGCCGCAAGCTCATCGAACGCTTGACGTATCAGTTGTCTGCCGGGACCGTAAGGCTTTCCGGCCTGGGCGGTTCGTTCCCGGCACGGCCTACGCTCGAAGAGCTGCAGCTCAGCGACGGCCACGGCGTGTGGTTGACGGCTGATCGCCTGTCGCTGCGCTGGTCCCCGCTGGCATTGCTGGAGCGGCGCATCCAGATCGACACGCTGCAATTGGCGCGCCTGCACATGGAACGCACGCCCATCGGCGACACGCGCGGCGGCAGCGTGTCCATCCCGCATATCGTCGTCGGACAGTTCGCGATCGACACCGTGGAATTGGGTGCGCCCCTGGTCGGGACCGCGGCGACCTTCTCCGCCACCGGAAATTGGCAGATGCGTTCGCTCAAGGATGCGAACGGCGGCTTGGTGGCGCACCGGCAGGGCGGCGAGGGCGACTACACTTTGCGCCTGCGTCTCGATCCCAAGCGAGTGGATGCAGCACTGGCGGTTCACGAGCCGGCGAGCGGGCCGCTCGAAAACCTGTTGTCATTGCCCGGATTGGGCGCTCTTTCGGCGACGATGACGCTCGCGGGGCCGCGCAATGCCGCGCGCGTCGATGCGGTGGTGGATGCTGGAAGTCTGCACGGGCAAGTGCACGGCAGCGTCGATCTTACCCATGCCGCGGCTGACTTGGACTATTCATTGGATGCATCGGCGATGGCGCCGCGCCCGGATGTCGCGTGGGGCCGTGTTGCGCTCAAAGGAAATTGGCGCGGACCGCTGACGGCGCCTCGGGCCGATGGCACGTTGGACGTCGACGACTTGCGCCTTGCCGGCAGCACGCGGGTGCTGCGATTGACTGCGCAGCTTGCGGCGAGCGCTGGACGGCTCGACGTCCACTCCGTGATCGACGGGTTGGAGATCCCCGGACCGCAGCCGCGTCTATTCGCCGCCGAGCCGTTGAAAGTCGACGGCTCGGTGCTGCTGAGCCAGGCATCGCGGCCGGTCGACATCACCGCGTCGCACCCGCTGCTCGCGCTGCGTGCGCATGCGGATACCGCAGCGGCTGCACCCGGTGGCCAACGGGCCACGGTCGAGCTGCGCGTTGCGGATCTGCGTCCTTTCGCCGCCTTCGCCGCTCAAGACGTGCGGGGGAGCGCCGCGATCACTGCGCAGCTCACGCACGGACGCAGCGATAGCACGCTGATGCTGGAGGCCAACATGGGCTTCACGGGCGGCACGGCCAAGTGGCTCGGTGTGTTGGGCCCGAGCGCGACCCTCAAGCTGGCCGGGAGCCTCTCGGACGAACGCATCAAAATGCAAAGCATGCGCCTCGTCGGGGGGGCGCTGACGTTGACGGCGAGCGGCAGCGCTGCGCGGGTGCCGCCAGGGTCACCCGCCGCGGCCTTCATCAAGGATTTGCAAGCTTATTGGCAGCTCGAGGTCGGCGATTTGAGCCGGATCTCGAGCGACGTCGCCGGGGATTTGAGGATGTCGGGACAGCTTAAGGGTCCGCCGGGATCGATGGCAGCGGCAGCGACCATCGCATCGAGACTGTCCGTACGGGGATCCGCGACCGGGACTGTGGATGCCCGAGTGCAGGTGCTCGGCCTGCCCAAGGCGCCGAGCGCGACCATCCTGGCGCAGGGCATGCTCGATGATGCGCCGCTCAACCTCGATGCCGCGGTCGATCGCAGCGCCGATCATGCGCTTCGAGTGTTGGTCCGCCGAGCCGACTGGAAGAGCGCGCACCTCGATGGCGACATGACCGCGGATGCGGATCTGGCGCATAGCCACGGGCAGCTGCACTTGCATGTCGCGGAGCTCACTGATCTCGATCGGCTCGTGGGGATGAACCTCGCGGGGAGCGTGGACGGAACTTTGGGGATGGTGTCCGCGCAGGGTCACCCGGAGGCTCATTTGGAACTGGATGGCAAAGATCTCGTGGTCGGACGGTTCTCCGGGAACGTGCACCTGCAGGCGGCGGGTGTCCCCGAGGCGCTGGAACTGCGATTGAACGCACAACTGCCGAAGGTGTATGGCACGCCCGCGAGCTTGTCCGCGGCTGCCACGCTGAACCTCGATGCCCGAGAGCTGCGCATCGCCAGTATCTCCGCCGATTATCGGAGCGAGACGTTTCATTTGCTGTCTTCGGCGCTGCTATCGTTCGCGCAGGGATTGTCCGTCGACGACCTGAAGATTGGCGCCCAGGACGCGGTGTTCGAGTTGAGCGGTCAACTCGCGCCGACGCTCGACTTGCGTGCCTCGTTGGCGCACGTCAATCCCGGCTTGGTCAATGTGTTCACGCCGGGACTGTTCGCGAGCGGTACCCTGGAGGCACAAGCGCGACTGCAAGGCAGCCCGTCGAGCCCATCCGGTAGCCTCCGAGTGGACGCGAACGCCGTGGGCTTCGCGGACGATGCTGCGGCCGGGCTGCCGCCGTTGGAGATCCATGGGCAAGCGCAGCTCGCCAACGATACCGCCTCGCTCGACGCCACGTTGAGTGCCGGCTCCGGCTCTCAAGTAACGGCCTCGGGCACGGTGCCGCTCAATTCGAACGGTGCGCTGGACCTGAAGATCGGGGGCAAATTGGACGTGGGCTTGGCCAATCCCCTGCTGGAGGCGAGAGGCCTGCGTGCCGCAGGCGCGCTGACGATGGATGCGACGGTGATCGGCAGTTCCAGCGCGCCGCAAGTGCACGGCGGCATCACGCTGGCCGAAGGAAGCCTGCGCGATTACGTCCGCGGCGTAAATCTGTCGAATATCCAAGCGCAGATCGAGGGCAGCGATGGCGGCTTGCAGATCAAGAGTTTCACTGCCACGGCAGTGTCCGGCAGCGTCGGCATGACCGGCAGTATCGGTGTGCTGCAGCATGGCATGCCGGTCGACCTCAGGATCACGGCGAAGAATGCGCAGCCGATTGCGAGCAGCATCATCACCGCGAATCTCGACGCCGATCTGCATGTCAGCGGCACCGCTCTGCAGCGTCTCGACGTCGCCGGCACCATTCATGTCGGCCACGCCACCATCGGAATTCCCGATTCGCTGCCGCCCGATGTAGCCGTGCTCGACGTGCGCCGCCGCGGCCAAAGCGCGCCGCCGGCGAGCGGCAGCAAGCGGGTCGTGGGCTTCGACGTCGCCATTCAAGCGCCGCAGCAGATTCTCGTCCAGGGGCGCGGATTGGATGCCGAATTGGGCGGCGAGATGAAGATCGGCGGAACCTCCAAGGAGCCCCTCGTCAGCGGCGGTTTCGATCTGCAGCGGGGCAGCTTCACCATCGCGGGAAACAAGTTGAGCTTCACGCAGGGCCGGGTGGGCTTCGACGGCGAGGGATTGCGCAAGAAAATCGATCCGACCTTGGATTTCACGGCGCAAACGACGGTCACCGACACGACGGTCACGCTGCGGATTACCGGTGTCGCGGATGCGCCGCGATTCGAATTCACCAGCAATCCGACGCTCCCGCAGGATGAAATCATGGCGCGGCTGTTGTTCGGGGAAAGTGCGGCGCAGTTGACTGCATTGCAAGTGGCGGAAATCGGCGCCGCGCTGGCGACTTTGAGCGGGGTCGGGAGCAGCGGCTCGAATCCACTGGTCAAGCTGCAAAAATCCCTAGGACTCGACCGACTGACCGTCGGGGCGAACACGACGACCACGGCTTCGGGCGCCCCTGAAACCTCAGGGGCCGCGATCGCCGCGGGGCGCTACGTATCCAAGCGCGTCTACGTCGAAGCCAAGCAGAGCACGGCCGGGACCAGCCAGGTACAGGTGGACGTCGATCTGACGAAGCACTTGAAGCTGCAGACGCGCCTGGGAAACGGCACTGCGGCTGTTCAAGGCACGACGCCGGAGAACGACCCGGGCAGCAGCGTCGGAATTTCCTACCAATTCGAATACTGAGCGCGGTCATTGTGCAAGCTCGATGGAGCCCGCGGGTGTTATTATCTCCGGTTGGCATCCTATGACAAGTTGAGGCCGATGGAAGCGAAGTTCGGTGACCGACTGATCGAGAAGCGATCCATCGACTACGTACCCATCGCCGAGCGCCACGGCAAGGTGTGGCACCTGTGGCCTGTCTGGTTCTCCGGCGACGCGCACTTGGCGACGGTTGCCACCGGGGTCGTCGGCATCGCGCTCGGCGGAAACCTGGTGTGGATGGCGATTGCCGTCGTGTTGGGTGCCGCTTTCGGCACCTTTTTCATGGCATTCCATTCCACCCAAGGGCCCCAGCTCGGGCTGCCGCAGATGATTCAGTCGCGCCCTCAGTTCGGGTACGTGGGTGCTTTGTTGGTCTGGGGCGTCGCTCTCATCGCCTACATCGGCTTCAATGCGTTCAACCAGATCCTTGCGGCGCAAACCGTGCATGACTTGTACGGCGCGGATCCGACGGCGACGATTCTGGTGTTCGCGCTGTTGGCGGTTTCATTGGCCGTCGTCGGCTACGATCTCATCCATTTGGCGCAGCGCTTTATCGCGTATGTGCTGATCGCGGCGCTGCTGGTGTTCACGGTGGCCGTGCTCTTGAAGGCGCATTTGCCGCCGGCGCAGACGAATCTTGGAGATTTTCGAGCCGTACCGTTTCTGGCGCAGTTTTTCGCCGCGGCGTCCTACCAGATCGCGTGGTCGATTTACGTCTCGGACTATTCGCGCTATTTACCGCGCGACGTCGGTGTCAGCGCATCGTTCTGGTGGACTTTCCTGGGCGGATTCGTCGGCGGTGCATGGACCATGCTCGTCGGCACGTTGGCCGCGGCCCTGTACCCGACGCTCGAGGTCGCCACCGCATTGCGCACGGCGGCCGACCTCGTCATGCCCGGCTTCGGTAAGCCGCTGTTGCTGTGCTCTCTGCTCGGCCTGTTGACGATTACGTCTTTGAATTGCTACGGAGCGTCGTTGACCTTGTTGAGCGTGGCGGATTCGTTGAAGCCCAGCCGACCGACGCTGGCGAAGCGGGTGGTGACGCTGCTCGCCGCGACCGTGGTGGCGTCCGGAATCGCTCTCGCCTCATCGCAGAACTTCGTCGAGAAATTCGGCGAATTCCTCGCGGTGTTGCTGTACCTATTCACGCCGTGGACCGCGATCAATCTGGTGGATTTCTATGTGGTGCGCAAAGGGCATTACTCGGTGCGTGAAATTTTCAACGCACACGGCATGTACGGGCGCTGGAGCTGGCGCGGGCTGCTGGCCTACGGCGTCGGCTTCCTGGTGATGATCCCGTTCTTCAGCACCGAGCACTACAAGGGTCCGGTTGCAAGGGCTCTGGGCGGCGCCGACATTGCGATGTTGGTGGGCTTGCCCGTAGCGGCACTCGTTTACCTGTGGGCATGCCGGTCGTTGGATCTCGAGGCGGACAAGGCGCAAGCTTTTGCGGCCGACATCGGCCTCGATCCGGATGCCGCCTAGGCTCCTAGCCATGGGTTTTGCGCCGGAGCGAAGCGTCAGTTCTTGAGCCGGTAGCCGGTCTTGAATATCAACGCCACCACGCTCAAGCACAGGGCGAAGAATGCCAAGGCGATGCCGAAGCTCAGGATTACGTTAACCTCCGCGTTGCCGTAGAAGCTCCAGCGAAAGCCGCTGATCAAATACACGATGGGATTGAAGAGGCTGACGCGCCGCCAGATGGGCGGCAGCATGCCGATGGAATAGAACGCTCCGCCCAGGAACGTGAGCGGGGTGACCACCAACATGGGAATGAACGACATCTGTTCCCATCCCTTGGCCCAGATCCCGAGAATGAATCCAAACAGGCTGAAAGTCACCGCCGTCACGCTGAGGAACGCGATCATCCATACCGGGTGCAAGATGTGGAACGGCACGAACAGCGCCGCCGTCGCCAAGATGATGAGTCCCAGAACGATGGACTTGGTAGCTGCGGCGCCCACATAGGCAATGACGATTTCGACATAGGAGATGGGGGCGGACAGTACTTCATAGATGGTGCCGATGAATTTCGGAAAGAAAATGCCGTACGACGCATTGGCCAGGCTTTCGGTGAACAGGGGCAGCATGACGAGGCCGGGCACGATGAATGCTCCGTACGGCACGCCGTCCACGGCGCTCATATGACCGCCTATGGCGGCGCCAAATACGACGAAATACAGCGACGTGGTGATGACGGGCGTCACCAGACTCTGCACCAAGGTGCGCAACGCGCGGGCAATCTCGCTCGTGTAGATCGCCCAAACCCCGTGCCGGTTGAATTCCAGGCGGGTCACGGATGCGCTCGTGCGCGGCTGCTGACCAGGCTGACGAAGATGTCTTCGAGCGAACTTTGGTGGGTTTGCAGATCCCTGATGTCGAGCGACAACGCGCTCATTCTCTCGAGCAGCGCGGATACGTCCATGCTGCCGCTGCCGTCGACCGTGTAGACGAGATTGCTGCCGTCGTCTCTCAACTCGAGTCCCCAGGGCCGAAGTTCCGCCGGAATGGCGCTCAAACGCTGCCGCAGGTGCAACGTCAGTTGGCGCTTGCCGAATTTCTTCATGAGCGCGGCTTTTTCTTCGACCAATATCAATCGGCCCTGATTCATGACGCCGATTCGGTCGGCCATTTCTTCGGCCTCTTCGATGTAGTGCGTGGTCAATATGATGGTCACGCCGCGTTTGCGCAACTCGCGCACCAGGTTCCACATGTCCCGGCGCAGTTCCACGTCGACTCCCGCCGTCGGTTCGTCGAGGAACAGGATTTCAGGTTCATGCGACAGCGCCTTGGCAATCATTACGCGGCGCTTCATGCCGCCCGAGAGCGTCATGATCTTGCTGTCTCGCTTCTCCCACAGGGACAAGTCGCGCAGCAAGCCGGCGACATACGACGGATTCGGAGCGCGGCCGAACAGGCCGCGGCTGAACGCGACCGTGTCCCGGACCGTCTCGAATGCCGAGGTGGTCAGTTCCTGAGGAACGAGCCCGATCTTCGAGCGCGCCGCGCGATAGTCGCGAACGATATCGTGACCATCCGCAGTCACGGTTCCGCAGCTTGGTGTGACGATGCCGCAAATGATGTTGATCAAGGTGCTCTTGCCCGCACCGTTGGGTCCGAGCAGGGCGAAGATCTCGCCCTTTTCGATGTCGAGGCTCGTCGATCTTAGCGCCTCGACGCCCGATGCATACGATTTGGCGACGTTGACGATCGAGATTATCGCCGGCATTCGTTGTTCCGATCGCCGCTCCGACCCGCTCCGGACGTACCCTCAGGAATTGGCAATACGCTTCACCAAGGCACGCGTGAACTGTGCCGTGCTCGAGTGCCCACCCAAATCGCCGGTGCGTGCCTTGTCCACGTTCAGCGTCTCGTTGAGGGCATTGCGCAATCGTCCGGCCAGTTCCGGCAGGTTGCAGTGATCCAACATCATGCCTGCCGCGAGCAGCAGCGCGGTCGGATTCGCGACTCCTTTCCCGGCAATGTCGGGAGCCGAGCCGTGCACGGCTTCGAATATCGCCGCGTCCGTTCCAATGTTGGCGCCGGGCGTCATCCCCAGACCGCCGACCAGACCGGCAACGAGGTCCGAGAGGATGTCGCCGAACAGGTTGGTGGTCACCAGTACGTCGAATTGCCAGGGATTGAGCACCAGTTTCATGGCGCAGGCATCGATGATGACGGTTTCGAGCGTGAATTTGCCTTTGTACTTGCGCTCGTAGAGTTCCAGTCCGGTTTCCAGGAAAATGCCGGTGAGGGCTTTCATGATGTTGGCTTTGTGCACGATCGCAACTTTCTTGCGGCCCAGGGCGACGGCGTGCGCGAAAGCGAACTCCAGTAATCGCCGGCTGCCCTGGCGCGTGTTGATACCCGAGGCAATGGCGACCGCATGCGGATCGTCGTCGATCTGAATGAAATACTCGTGGCCTATGTAGAGCCCTTCGAGATTTTCGCGCACCACCACCAGGTCGATGTTGTCGAAGCGACCGCCCGGAATGAGCGTGCGCGCCGGGCGCAGGTTTGCATACAGCTTGAATTCCTCGCGCAAGCGAACGTTGGACGACCGATAGCCGCCGCCTGAGGGCGTCTCCAGCGGCCCCTTCAGGGCCAAACGCGTTCGTCGGATACTGTCGATGGTCTTGGGCGGAAGCGGGTCTCCCGCCGACTTCATAGCCTCCAGGCCGGCGATTTGACTGTCCCACACGAAGGGCGCGCCGAGCGCATCCAAGGCGGCGAGCGTTGCGTCGATTATTTCGGGACCGATTCCATCTCCGGGGATCAGCGTGGCGGGAATGGGGTGTTGCATCGTCGTTGAGTCTCGCGGTGGATATTGCGGCGATTAGGATACATGACCTTTCGCGCATTAGACTGCCGATGGCTACGGAGGATATGCGCCATCAACAACGATGCGATCGTCGACGCCACCCGCCGATGGGTGGAGAAGGCAGTCATTGGACTGGGGCTGTGCCCGTTCGCCGAAAGCGCCTATCGGAGCGGCCGGGTGCGGTTTTTCGTCAGCGAGCAACGCACTGCGGCCGGGTTGTTGGAAGAGCTTCGCTCGGAATTGATGCATCTGCAGGCGGTGGATGTGCGGCAATGCGAAACGACCCTCCTGATTCATCCCTGGGTGCTCAACGACTTCTTCGAATTCAATGATTTTCTCCAAATTTGCGACGAGACGGTACAGGGCCTGGATCTCGAGGGGGAGATTCAGGTGGCGAGCTTTCACCCGCAGTATCAGTTTGCCGGCACAGCATCGGGCGACATCGAAAATCATACCAATCGTTCGCCGTATCCGACCTTGCATTTGCTGCGCGAGGCGAGCATCGAGCGGGCCTTGGCTGCCGTGCCCGATCCGGAGTCGATCTATGAGAACAACATTCGCCGACTTCGCGAGCTCGGGCTGGAAGGGTGGATGGCATTGTGGCGCTAGGCGCCCATCGCGGGCCTAAAGTCGAGTTTCTTGCGCATGGGAATGAATTCGATGGTCTCTCCCGGCCCCACCGCGTAATTCACCGTTTCCGCTCCCGCATAGCCGCGTGCGGCATATAGTTTGACGCCGGGAAGCGTTGCCATGAGTTCGGCGTGCGCGAAGCCATGCTCCCGCGCCTCCTGCTCGCAGCGCTCCAGCAGGAGCGAGCCGATTCCGCGCCGTGCCTTCGACGGATCGACGAAAAAAGCGCGGATCTTCGCCGCCTGGCGGCGTGGATCGAGCAGCGAAGAATCCCGGCCGTCCCGCGCATCGCCGCCGAACAGCGTCGAACGATAACTCCAACCGCCGCAACCGACGATTTCACCGTCCTCCTCCGCGACGAAATACGTCTGGTCCTTAATCAGCTGAGAATCAACGCCGAAAGCGCCTTTGAGCGCGCCCTCGATCTGGCTGAGGGTGTATTCCGCCGTGCTCAATCCGCGAGCCGATCTGGCGATCAGCGATTCGAGGGTGGGAATATCGTTGCAGGTTGCGTGACGCAGCGAGATGGACACAGCGGCGGCGCATCGCCGCGAGGATTTCATGGTTGGCGAAGTGTAGCGCAGGTTGGCGGCGTTTCGGACCGCAAGGCCGAGCGCAGCATGGCGAAGGCGGCGTAGCCGATGACAAGGATCACCAGCCAGCGAAGTGCGAACAACGGCAGGGATTTGACGATGTAAGCGGCGATGAACACGCCGACCACACCGCCGAGCGCGAGTCCCACGGACGGTCCCCAGGCGAATGCGCCCGTTTGAAAAAAACGCACACTCGCCACGGGCTGCAGCAGCGCGCACGCACCCATCATGATGGGAAAGGCTGCCAACGGATGCATCCCTAAGAGGGCGAGGGTAATCATGCAGGGTGCATATAGGCCGATACCGACACTCATCAAAGCGCCAAGCGCGAAATTGATCCCCACCGCCAGGCCGAACTTCCATCCCACCAGCCCCATGGCCGTGCCGCCGCCCGGCAGCGCACCGAGGTTCACTGCCGTGAAGACGCTGCCCGCGATCAGCAACGCGATACCCATGAAGATTTGGATCGTACGGCGCGGTAAGCGCGCGACGATGCCGGCTCCCAGCCATGCGCCTGTGGCGGCGCTCACCACCACGGTGACCAGCAGCACCGGATCGACGATGATGGAGGTGACGAAAATCAGGGCCTCGACGAGCGCGGCGGTGGTGAGACCGACGTTCAGCGTGCCGGGAATTAATTCGTCCGGCACGATGCGCCGCAATTTGAAGATCGCCGTGGTGGGAGCGAAGGATCCTATTCCCAGCGTGTCGAAAAACGCGACCACGAATCCGATGAGCAGTTCCATGGGCGTTGGCCGGAGGCGAATCCCTCGGCCGCGTTTGGCGGCCCGGAACCCGCCGATGCAAAAGGCGATGCCGGCCGCGCCGATTGCGAGATAAAAGGCGATTTGTGCGACGTTCATGCCGGCAATATACCTGTTGGCACGCCGGAGTATTCAGCTAGCAGTCGTTCACGTACACTGCGGTGCCTGCGCGTTGACTGCGGCGCAAGAAAAAAAAAGGGGAGACGAATAATTGGGATTGCGAACGCCGTTGATCGCTTGGGGCACGGCGGCCCTCATGGCTTTCGGCTTTCGGTTGTGCATGGCCGAGGGTTTGATGCCCGCCGATATGGTCGTCACCGACGCGCGTATCTACACCGCCCGCCCGCAGCGGGGAATGGCTGAGGCGCTGGCGGTCAAGGACGGCGCTATCGTCTTCGTCGGCAATGCCGTGGACGCCGATGCGTGGGTGGGTCCGCACACCCACGTATTGCGCCTGGGCGGCAAATTGGTGCTTCCCGGATTGTTCGATTCGCATATTCATCCGCTCGACATCGTCGATTTCGACGTGTGCAATCTCGAGAGCCGGCCGCAGAAAACGCTCAGCGACTTGTCGGCCTTCGTGCGCGCATGTGCCCGCAAATACAAATTGCCGCGCGGCAAATGGTTGATGGTCTTCCAGTGGAACTACACCGGCGGCAACGAACCGGACGGCGCGTTCACCACGTTGCGTGCAGCGCTCGACAAAGCCGCTCCGAATAACCCCGTCGAACTGTTCGGCAATGACGGCCATCACGGCGCATACAACAGCATGGCTCTCGCGATGGCGAAGAACAAGGCAGGGCAGACGGTCGGGCTGTCGAAAGCCACCCTTGCCGGAGACTTTGCCGAGTTCGCGAAACTGGTCGGGGTCGACTCCGGGGGCGAACCGAACGGTGCGGTGAACGAGGACGCGCGTTATGTCATGGAGAAGATCTCCATCGATTATGAGCACCTGGATTTGGTTCTCAAGTCGCCGGAACGCATCACCCAGCGATTGAGCAGTGTCGGAATCACCGGCATGCTCGATGCGATGGCGGCCCCCGAGGGACTGCCGGTTTACGACATGCTATTGGCGCGCCACCAGCTCAACGTCCGTACCACATTGGCGCAATTCTACGACCCGGAGGCGTATCGTCTTCCCGGCGGCAAGGTCGATTACGACGCCATGGTTGCGAAAGCCGTGGCCGTGCGCGACAAGTACGCATCGAATCCCCTGCTGCAAGCCGACACGGTGAAGCTCTTTGCCGACGGGGTGCTGGAAGGCAATCCGTATGCGGTGCCGCCGACGCTGCCGGACAGTGCCAGCTTGAAACCGTTCCTGCAGCCGATTTTCGGCCGAGACAAGGCCGGCCGCCTCACCGTGACGGGCTACGTCGACACGAGGTCGGCGCTGTGCATCGAGGTACGCGCAAACCCGGCGAAATACGCGTCGGCAGAGAGCATCGACGGGTTTCAGAAGACTCACGGCTACCATCCTGGGCAATGCGTCGTCTCCAGCGGTCAGCTGCAACACGATCGCAGCGTGATCTTGGAATTCGCGAGGCGCTTTCACGTGGCGGGCTTCAACCTGCACATTCACGCCATCGGGGATGCGGCCGTGCGGGCAGCGGTCGACGCGATCGAAGGCGCGCGCGCGGCGGACGGCGTGATTACGACGCGGGACGGCATCGCGCATCTGCAGCTCGGGAATCCCGACGATATCGCCCGCATCGGTCGTGACCATCTCTATATTGCTTACACCTATTCTTGGGCCGATGTCGATCCTGATTACGACATGACGGTGATTCCGTTCATTCAGCCGGTGCAAGGCAACAGCTACGAGGCGCTGCACCCGCCGGGCAGTTACTACGAATCGAACGTATATCCCGTCCGCCGCAGCAAGGAGGCGGGCGCCATTTTGGTCGCTGGATCCGACGCGCCGGTCGACACCTCGGATCCGAGGCCCTTCGTAAATATGAGTCGCGCGGTGACTCGCGCTCTGCCCGGCGGCCACGCGTTGAGTCCGGGGCAGGCCATCACTATCCGGGACGTGATCGATGCGTATACCATCAGCGGCGCCCGCTTTCTGGGGCGCGAGAAGCAAGCGGGATCGATCGAGGTCGGGAAGTCAGGCGACTTCATCGTGCTCGATCAGGATATTCTGAGACTCGCCGACGAAGGTCACGCGGAAGATATCCGAGACACCGAAGTGCTCGAGACATGGTTCATGGGCAAACGTATTTACGTCAGCAAAGTTCGCAAGACCAGTGCGATGAGGGGCCTAACAAAATGACGATGATTATCTTCAGGGCGACTACCGTAGGGTTTTTCACGTGGCTCGCTGCCGGTGCGGGCTCGGCGCCTGCCGCCGACTTTCCGGCGCCCTTGCCGCCGGAGACCATCCCCAAGGTGGAAACGCTGCCGGCGCACTATCCGACGACTTGGAGTTTCCTCAATTACGCCGGCGATCGGATCGAATTGCGCAATGTCGGCAGCGATACTCGCGAGGTGAAGGGCCAACTTCAAGCGCACGACTCCGCGACGCTGTTGATTTCCGACAAACGCCCAGAAATCTACGTGGCCGACACCGTTTGGTCGCGTGGAGTGCGCGGTACGCGTACCGACTTCATCACCATCTACGACACCAAGACCTTGAATCCCATCGGCGAGATCGTGCTGCCCGGAACCAAGCGAGCGCTCATCACGGCCATGGAGGGGTTGTCGGCGTTCACGGACGAGCAACGCATGGCGCTGGTGTTCAATTTCACGCCGGCCTCCTCGGTAACCGTAGTGGATCTCGTGAAGCGACAGCCTCTGGGCGAAATCGGGATACCGGGCTGCTCGCTGGTATACCCGAGCGGCACGCGCGGCTTCTCGACGCTGTGTGCGAGCGGCACCCTGCTGACGATCCGGCTCGATGCCAACGGCGCCGTCGCAAGCCGCAGCGAAACGAAGGCGTTCAATCCGCTCGACACCGATCCGTTGTTCACCTCGTCAGCGACGCTGGGCGGTGTGCGGTATTTTCCCAGTCTGCATGGCCGGATCCAGCCGGTGGACATGAAGGGCGATGACGTCAAGGTGCTGCCGGATTGGCAGCTGGTGCCGGCTGCGGACGCGGCGGGGCATTGGCGTCCAAGCGGCTGGCAACTCATCACCAGCGACGATCAAAAGCTGCTCTATGTGGTGATGCAGGCGGACGCCCACGAAGGGACGCATAAGGACCCCGGCAACGAAGTGTGGATCTATAACGCGGCCACCAAGACCCGCGTCAAGCGGCTGCGGTTGATTCGCCCCGGATCATCGATCGCCTTGACGCACGATGCCGTGCCCCTGCTGCTGGTTCAGGCGGGAGAGCGGCTCGATGTGTACGATGCGCACGAAGGGACTTTCCTAAGAAGCTTGGACTTGCCGGGATTTCATACGCGCATGCAGATAGAGCCGATTCGTTGATGATGAGCGGGGTATCCATGGCCGCAGCGATGCGGCCGCTCATGGCGCAACTGGCGATTTTTCAAGCGTTGCTGCTGGCCGCGTCGGCTGTGCACAAAACGGTGAGATGGCCGCAGGCGCAAGCGGTGGTGCGGCAGTTTGCCGGAGTGCCGGCTTGCCTGGCGGCATCGGCGCTCGGAACGGCTGTCATCGCGGAACTGTTTGCGGCGGCGCTGTTGATCGTTCCCGCCTATCGGGCGACGGGAGCGGTGGCCGCGGCCGTGATATGGACTTGCTACCTGCTGCTCATCGTCCGCGCCATCTTGCAGGATCGACGCGATGTCGATTGCGGGTGCAGTTTTGGGCCGACTTTCCGGCCCCTGGGCGCATTTCAGGTGGTGAGAAATGCGGTGCTTGCGGGTGTCGCGATGCTCATCGCATGGGTGTCGGCTGCCGGCGGCAGCGTCCCGTCGCACGCTTCGCAAGTGCTGGGTGGGATCGCCTTGCTGGCGCTGTACGGCGCGTTGGATCAAGTGATGGCCTTGCGGCCGTTGCGCAGCGGAGAAGTACTATGAGTTTCGTGATTGCTTCGCAGATTGCCCTTTGGATCGGGCTGCTGATCTTGGGTACCGTTTGTATGGCATTGGCGCGGCAAATCGGGGTGCTGCATCAGCGCATCGCGCCGGCGGGCGCATTATCGTTGCGCCAACCGCTCAAAGTCGGGGATGCGACGCCGGAAATGACGTTAACCTCGCTTGCCGGATCCACCGTGCAAATCGGCGGGGTGCGGGGCGGCCGCAGCCAGCTGTTGTTGTTCGTCTCGCCGGATTGCACCATCTGCGAGGCGCTGTTGCCCGCGGTGCGCTCCGCCCAGACCGCAGAACGGAATTGGCTCGACGTCATACTGGCCAGCGACGGCGAATCCGATAAGCACGCGGAGTTCGTCGAAGAGAAAAACTTGGGCAAATTTCCGTACGTGGTGTCGGAGCATCTGGGACGCAGCTACGGGGTCGCGAAGCTGCCTTACGCCGTGTTGATCGACGAAGCAGGGAAGCTGTCTTCGAGCGGCTTGGTCAACACACGCGAGCATTTGGAAAGTTTATTCGTGGCCAAGGAAACCGGCGTCAGCAACATTCAGCAATTCCTCAGTCAGAGGCGTGCCTCTTCGGGAGAATAAAGTGGCTCAATTCGATCGTTTGACGGAAAAAATGCTGCGCGGCTTCGCGAGCCGAACCTCGCGGCGCAGCATGTTCAGCATCCTCGGGGGCTTGCTCGCCGGCGCGGCTGCGTTGCCGTTGTTGCCGGTGGCCAGAGGCGCGCAGAGCGAACCTGGCTCGTCCTCGTCGGATCCCACGTCCGGCCAGACGCCTCCGCAAATCTCGGGTAATCCGCAAGATCCAGGTGATGCGACGAAATGCGATTATTGGCGCTACTGCGCCATCGACGGGTCGCTGTGCGCATGCTACGGCGGCAGCGTCAATTCCTGTCCCCCGGGGACGGAAATGTCGCCGATCACCTGGATCGGCACCTGCCGCAATCCGGCGGATCAACGAAATTACATCATTTCGTACAATGATTGTTGCGGCGGAGTGCCCTGGGGGCGGTGCGCCTGTCAGAATAATCAGGGTGATCGACCGGTGGTGCGGCCGCAGAACAACAATGAGGTCACCTGGTGTTTCGGTACCCAGAGCCAGTCGTATACTTGCTCCACGGCCATCATCCTGGGTGTTGCGATTGATCAAAAGTAGGACCGGTTCCAGCCGACCGAAGAAGACGCCCTCGGCTTTCGGACGTCTGGCATTGATTGCGCTGGCAACGGCGGGTTTTGCGCTGCCCGGCCATGCGGACGAACCGGTATCCGGGGCGAGCATTTTCGCCGGCCGTTGTGCGGTGTGCCATGGACCGGAAGCGGCCGGCATACCCGGCAGCTTTCCGTCGCTGCACGAACAGATTGTTGCGTTTGCGAAAACACCGCAGGGACGTGATTACCTGGTGATGGTCGTCACGACGGGTCTTATGGGTGATTTGAAGGTCGGCGGCGTCAGCTATCGCGGCGTCATGCCTGCGCAATCGGGCTTGAGCGAGGCCGAGGTGGCGGCGGTACTCACGTACCTTGCAAGTGATCGCGGCAAGGGTGCCGCCGCACCGGGATTGACTGCGGCGGATGTGGCGGACTCGCGCGCCCGGCACCCGGATCGATCGGCGCAAGCTACTCGTGCTTTACGTCCGACGCTCGCAGAGCCATGAGCCGCGCGGCTGGGCCGGACGGCCGCGCCGGACGGGCCTGGCCGACCCCGACGCTGTTGGCAGCAGCTCTGTTTGCGGTCATCGGAACCGCCGCCGCCCAATCGCCGGGAGCCGCTGCGCCGGCCGGCGTGTCGAATCCGCAGCGGGCCTGGCAGAACTGGACCCTCAACTGCCGGGGTTGCCACCGCCCGGACGGCACCGGTTCCGCCGGGACCACTCCCAGTCTTGCCGGCACCGTAGCGAAATTTCTGAGCGTTCCCGGCGGCCGCGAATATCTTGGGCGCGTGCCTGGGGTGGCCACTTCGCCGCTGGCGAACGCGGAGCTGGCCGAGCTCATGAATTGGATGGTCTGGCGCTTCGACAAGCAACATATGCCTGCCGATTTTCTGCCGTTCACGGCAGAGGAGATCGGGCGACTGCGTATGCAACCGCTGCGCCTCGAGGCCGCGCAGGTGCGCAATGATTTGTTGAAGAAGGCCGACGAGTCCGCCGCGCCGTGACGCTGGAAGGTGGTCGTGATGAAGTACTGCTGACCGCTTGTCCACGCGATTGTTACGATACCTGCGGAATTTCAGTCATCAAACGCGACGGCGTCGTGACGGCGGTTCGCGGCAATCCAGCGCATCCCGTCAGCCGCGGCACGCTGTGCGGAAAATGTTCGACGGCCTACAACCGCGAATGGCGTGATCCGAATCGGCGCCTGCTGCAACCGCTGCGCCGCGTTAGCCCCAAGATTGAGGGAAGGTTTGAAGCCATCTCCTGGGACACGGCAATCGCGGAGATTGCGGAACGGCTGCAACGCATCGTGGCTTCGCATGGGGCACCCTCCATACTCAATGCGCATTACACCGGAACCGTGTCGCTGCTCGCCGGGATGGCGCCGATGCGCTTCTTCAACCGATTGGGGGCCACCGAGATCTCGCCGGACACCATCTGTAATATGGCCGGCCATGTTGCGCTGGGCTACATGTACGGCACGTCGGTGGAGGGCTTCGATCCTCGCGCTGCCGAGAAGGCGCGGTGCATCGTGGTGTGGGGCGCGAATCCGCATGCATCGGCGCCGCACGCTCATGAACATTGGTTGCCGGAGGCACCAGGCAAGGTGGTCGTCATCGATCCGGTACGCACGCCCACCGCAGCGCGCGCGGACATTCATTTGCAACCGTTCCCGGGCAGCGATGCCGCATTGGCGTTCGGACTGCTGCACGTGATCCAACGCGATGGCCTGATGGATGAGGACTTCATCGCGGCCCATGTGCTGGGCTGGGAAGAACTGGCGGCCTCAGTCGCCGCATGCAGCACGGAGTGGGCGAGCGGCGTGACGGGCGTACCCGTGGCCCTGATTGAAGAGGTCGCCAGGCTGTACGCGCGCGGCCCTTCCTTGCTTTGGTTGGGTCAAGGATTTCAGCGGCAAACCAACGGCGGCAACGTGATTCGCGCCTGTGCGTTGTTGCCCGCAGTAACCGGCAATCTGTGCAAACCGGGAGCGGGTTTCCTTTATTTGAACGCAAATCTACGCCAGCGCGGCGTGAATGAGGCGTACCTGACCGCGCCGCACTTGCGTCCGAACGCGGCGCCGGCGATCAGCCACATGGATCTGGTCGAAGTACTCGAGGATCCGTCGCGATCTCGGTCGCTCATCGTATGGAACATGAATCCGGTGGCCTCTTGTCCGCAACAGGCGCGCCTGCGGCGCGCCCTGCAGCGCGAGGATCTTTTGACCATTGCGCTGGATTTATTTCCGACCGATACCACGGCGCTGGCCGATTACGTGCTGCCCGCGGCGAGCTTCTTGGAGTTCGACGACCTCATTGCCTCGTATTTTCATTTGACGCTATCCTCGCAGACCAAGGTCATGGACCCGATCGGCGCCTCACTGCCGAATCAAGAGATCTTCCGCCGCTTGGGCCGAGCCATGCATTTCAACGAGCGCGAATTCGAGGAAACCGACGCGGATATGCTGGCCACGTTGTTGGCTCGCGGCGGATTCGGTGAATCGTTCGCGTCGCTGTCGGCGAAAGGCAGCATTTGGGTGCCCGCGGAGCCTGCGGTGCAATTCGCGGACCGAGTGTTCGACACGCCGAGCGGCCGCATCGAGATCGCGTCCGCGCGGGCCGAGGCCGATGGTCTGCCGCGAATTCCGTTGTGCCAAAGCGATCCGCGTCCCACCTCGGGCAATCTACGGTTGCTCTCGCCCGCCCATGCCTGGTTGCTCAACACCAGTTTCGGCAACGTCGGCAAGATCGCCAAGCGTTTGGGTGCGGCAACGATTGCGCTTCATCCGTTGGATGCGGCGGAGCGCCACTTGGCCGCCGGCGAGGCTGCGATCGTTCACAACAGCTGCGGCAGCCTCGAGTTGGGCGTCGTGATCTGCGACGGCATACCGCGCGGCGTCGCGCTTGCGCACAAAGGCCGCTGGCTCGCCACGGACCCCGGCCACGCCAATGTGAATGTGCTGAATCCGGGCTTCAAGAGCGATATGGGCGAGAGTTCGGCGGTGCATAGCGTGGAGGTGCTGGTGCAACCCAAGCCGATCGCACCGCGCTCATCAAACGCCACGTTCAGCCAATGAGTGCGCAAGTTGCGGGAGCCGGCCTCAAGCGCTCCTTGACCTACTGGGATCTGGTTCTTTACGGACTCGCCTACATCGCGCCGTTCGCCCCGTTGAGCACACTGGGCTTCGTTTGGACCGAATCGAACGGCTTGATCGTCCTCGCGTATTTGCTCGGCGGCGTCTGCATGTATTTCACGGCGCGCAGCTACGCGACCATGACCGAGGCGCTGCCGACGGCCGGCTCGGTGTACGGCTTCGCGCGGTATTGTTTGGGTCCGTTCCCCGGCTTCATCGCCGGCTGGATGTTGCTGCTCGATTATTTGCTCATTCCGGCGTTCGTCTACGTGCTGATTGCCGTGGCGCTGGAAACCCTGATGCCGGGCGTGGATCGAGGCGTCTGGATCGTATTGCTGGTGGCTGCCACGACGGGCGTGAATTGGTTTGGAATTACCGTCACCTCGCGCGCGAATTTCATTTCGGTGGCGCTGCAAGTCGCCATCTTGCTGGGGTTCGTCGGGCTCTGCGTCGTCGCCTTGTATGCCGGCAAGGGCAACGGCGCGCTGACGCTGAAGCCGGTATTCGATCCGCACGCTTTCAACGCGGGCAAGATCTTCAGCGCCACGTCGATCTGCATCATGTCGTTCCTGGGCTTCGATGCAGTCTCCACGCTTGCCGAGGAAGTGGCGGGCGGCGATCGACGCGTAGTCGGCCGCGCCATCATCTCGGTGCTGGTCGTGTCCGCCGTGTTTTTTGTCGGCGTCACGTGGGTCCTAGGAAATCTTCTTCCCGGCATCGCGATCAAGGATCAGTCAGCCGCGGTCTACGAATTGGCGGCGTGGGCGACGGGCGCTTGGACGGCCGTGGTGTTGGCGTGGACGTACGCCATCATCGTCGGACTGTCGAATGCGCTGCCCATGCAAGTCGGGGTGGCGCGCGTGGTTTACGCCATGGGGCGTGATCGGCAGCTGCCCAGTGTCATGGCGCGCATTCATCCCCGCTACCACACCCCTTACGTCGGTATGTTGGTCACCGCCGGCATTTCGCTCGCCGTTGCGCTCTACATGAAAAACAAGCTGGACGATCTCGCGTCGATCGTGAACTTTGGGGCTTTGAGCGGCTTTCTGTTCCTGCACATCTCGGTATTGGCGCGCTTCGGCTGGCGGCTCAAGTCGCGTGATTGGGTCACGCACTGGGCCGTGCCAATCTGCGGGTTCGCCGTCGTGATGATGGTTTTCTCGGGAATGAGCGCACTTGCCGTCAAGGTGGGCGCAGCGTGGTTGGTCGTCGGATTGATCTACGGCGCCGTGCTCAAATCGAAACGTCGGCAGGAACTCCACGTGCCGCTTTAGCGGCGCGCATCAAAGCAAGGGTTTCGGTGCCGGTAATGGCGCATGCTCTCGCGAATCGCGACCGTAGTAATCCGGATAATCGGCGCTCAATCCCTTGAAGCGTCGATGCATCCATAGATACTGCTCGGGGATTTTGAGAATTTGCGCCTGGAGCAGTTCATTGAAGCGCTCGACATCGTGTACGGGATCGCTGCCGGGGAAGTCCTCGAACGCCGGTCCGATGACCACCCGGTATCCGGCGCGGCCGGGAAGCCTCTCCGGAAAGTATGTCAGCACCGCAGCCCCGGAAATGCGCGCCAGGCGCGAAGTGGCGGTCGTGGTGGCGGCGGGGATGCCGAAGAAATTCACCATGGCCGCGCCCTTGTTGCGGTAGCTCTGATCGGGGGCGTACCAGACCGCTTCGTTGTGTTTGAGCGCGCGAATCATGGCGCGAATATCATCGTGCCGGATCGGGTTGCCGTGCCGGCAAAAGCTGGTGTGCATGATGTGCGAGAGCAGAGCGTTCTTGGTGGGCCGGTAGACGACGTTCATCGGCACCATGGTGCCCAGAATGCGCGTGGCGATCTCGATGGTGGTGAAGTGCCCGCCGATCAGAATGACGCCTCGGCCTTCGGCGAAGGCTGCCTGCAGATGTTCCAACCCTTGTACTTCGGCCAGCCGGCCGACGCGCTCATCGCTACTCCACCAGGTCATTGCCGTCTCGCACAGCGCCATGCCCAAACTCTGGCAATGCCGATCGATCAAGCCCGCACGTTCGGCGGCCGACAGGTGCGGAAGGCACAGCGCGATATTGCGCTCGGCGATGCGCACGTACGCCAGCGGCAAGTGCCGGATGAGCACTCCCAAGGCCGTCGCCACGTATCTCTGTGCCGCAAAGGGCAGCAACTCGATGCCGCGCAGCACGCACAATCCCACCCAGGTCAGCCAGTATTTCGGCCGCAGAAGCTCTACGCGCATCATCTATAATGCTCACAAACTCTCGACGCTGCCGCCGGTCCCGCATAGCATTTACCAAGTGTATTCATTGATGCAACGCTTGCGATCTTTGCGACATCGCTTCTGGTATGGCGTTTCGGAGCGAGTACGTTGGTCCCGGGGGCCTTTCACGAAACACCGGCTCGTCAGCTGCCAGCTTTAGCCTTCGAACAGGCACAGAGAATAGCTGCCTTGCGGGGCCGTTACCAGGTGCAGTTCGAGCGTCGAATGAACTCGGCCACCAGCACCAACAACTATGAGTATCTGGATATCCTCGATCGCGCGTGGGCCGAATCCGGTCTGACGAGGCCCGCCGACGGCGTGGTCTGCGACGTCGGCTGCGCCAGCGTTTGGTATGCGGCCACCTTGCAGACGTTCTTCCGTCCGCAAGAACTGGTGGGCGTCGAGGTGGAAGGGCACCGGCTCTTCCGTGATGGCATACGCGGATAGATTACGCGGCGGGCTACGTGGCCGACCTACCCAACGCACGGTTCATCGTTGCGGATTATGCGACGTGTGAGTTGCCTGCCGATGTGGTGACGGCATGGTTTCCCGTCGTCACGCCCACGGCCATCTTGGCCTGGCGGCTACCGCTGTCGCTGCTGGCGCCGGAGCGGCTCTTTAGGCGGATTTACCATAATTTGCGGCTGGAGGCTGGTTTGTCATGACGAACCATGGTCTCCGGGAAGCTGCCCTGGCCGAGGAATTGTGCACTGCGGCAGGTCTGCGCCGTTTGTCTCGGCTGACCGAGCCTGGGCTGCTGAGCCGGTCCCGCGCCGCCCCCGCCGTTCTTTCCTGTTGGACGCGCTCCTAGAATCCACTACATTAATATTCGTATTAATCAGCAATTTGTTGTAATATCCGCACCGGCTCGTGAATTTCTACTTGGTCCGTTTCTGGTCACCGCGCCGCTCCGGCGTCACTCTGACCACAACCCACAAAGCAGGTTTCTTCGATCCAGGTGGCTGGCATTCCCGCTTAAGATTTTTGGGCAGACGTGACCGGCCGATAGCTTCTTTCTGTAGTAGGTATTCTTCACATGACGAAAATGTATGTTGGCAATCTCCCGTTCTCAATGGACGAGTCCGCGGTGCGCGCGCTGTTCGAAAAGCATGGCGCGGTACAGTCGGTTGCGCTGATCAATGATCGCGACACCGGCCGGCCCCGCGGCTTCGGCTTCGTTGAAATGGCTAGCGCAGATGCTGCGCGTGCCATGCAGGCCTTGAATGGCCACGATGTCGACGGGCGAGCGCTGAAGGTAAATGAGGCGCAGGAGCGCACCGGCGGTGGCGGCGGTGGCGGTGGCGGCGGCGGTGGTGGATCGCGCGGTCCGAAGCGCTGGTAACAGCGTTTCAGATTGAGTGATGATCGGGGCCGCTTCGGATGCGGCCCCGATCATTTACGGCGCTTAAGCTGGTTCGATCAGGGTTTACGCCCAAGTCGGCTTTGCCTATAATCGCGCCCCTCGGCGGGGGCACCTTAATCGCGAATATGGCTTGACAAGCGCGCGGCTTGGCGTGGGTCCCGCGGGCCGTTCCAGGATGCTTGCTTGAGATAAGGCCCCCATGGGGGTTAAGTATTGAAGATTAAGGGGGCCGATGGTCCCCTTTTTTGTTTTTAAGAGCGACCGCTGAAGGTTTTGAACAATGCGTGACGCCTTGATGCGCTTGCTGGAGCCGCCGATCGAGGCGTTGGGTTATGAGTTAGTCGATATCGAGTTTGTGCGGGAAGGGCGGGGCGGAGTTTTACGGATCTTCATCGATCGGCGTGCAGGCGATACGCGCGACGCCCAGGTGCCGGGCATCACGGTGGAGGATTGCGCGCTCATAAGTCATGCGGTGAGCCAAGTGCTTGAGGTCGAAGATCCGATCAAGGGTCATTACACGCTCGAAGTTTCTTCGCCGGGATTCGATCGGATATTGCGCAAGCGCGAGCATTTCGAGCGGTTCATCGGTGCAAGGATCTTCGCCGAACTCAAATTGCCCCTGAACGGGCGGCGGCGGTTCGTCGGGGTGTTGAAATCGATTGCGGATGACTCGATTGTTGTCGATGTCGATGGGCAGGCTCATAGCTTGCCGCTCGAGCGGATTCAGAAGGCTAGATTACGGCCAGATTGACCAGGAGTCTTAAGGGCAATGAACAAAGAAGTTTTGCTGGCGGTTGACGCGGTTTCCAACGAGAAAGGCGTCGACAAGGAAATCATATTCGAGGCGCTCGAAGCTGCACTCGCGTCTGCGACTCGCAAGAAACACGGCGAGGAGTTGGATGTGCGGGTATCGATCAACCGCAAGACGGGCGCGTACGACACGTTCCGCCGTTGGAAAGTCTTCGCCGATGACTCCACCGAGTTGGAAGTGCCGGAGCGCGAGCTTCGCATGGATGATGCCCGCGAGATCGACAAGGACGTCGAGCCGGGCGGCTACGTCGAGGAACCGATGGAATCGGTGCCGTTCGGGCGCATTCTTGCCCAGACCGCCAAACAGGTCATCGTGCAGAAAGTGCGCGAGGCAGAACGCGCTCAAGTCGTCGACGCCTACAAGGACCGTGCCGGCACGCTGGTCAGCGGCATCGTCAAGCGCGTCGATCGCAATGGCGTATACGTCGATCTCGGAGCGAACGCCGAAGGATTCATCGCGCGCGAGGAAATGATTCCGCGCGAGCCCGTGCGCTCGCAGGACCGCATCAAGGCCTACTTGAAGGAAGTGCGCACCGAGCCTCGCGGCCCGCAGCTGTTCCTGTCGCGCACGGCGCCGGAGTTCCTCATCGAACTGTTCAAGCTGGAGGTTCCGGAGGTGGGACAGGGCCTCATCAACATTCTGGCCGCGGCCCGCGATCCCGGCGTGCGCGCCAAGATCGCCGTGCGCAGCAACGATCCGCGCGTCGATCCCGTCGGCGCCTGCGTCGGCATGCGCGGTTCGCGGGTACAAGCGGTGTCGAACGAGATAGCGGGCGAGCGGGTGGACATCATTCCGTTCGATGAGAACAACGCGCAGTTCGTCATCAATGCCATGGCGCCTGCCGAAGTCACCTCGATCGTGGTCGATGAGGACTCGCATTCCATGGATATCGCCGTGTCCGAGGACAAGCTGTCGCAAGCCATCGGCCGTGGCGGTCAGAACATCCGGCTTGCCAGTGAACTGACCGGCTGGGATTTGAACGTCATGAGCGAATCGCAGGCCGAAGCGAAGAGCGAAACCGAATCCTCGGCTCTGCGTGAAACGTTCATGAAGCAGCTCGACGTGGACGCCGACGTGGCGAGTATTTTGGTGCAGGAAGGGTTCTCGACGATCGAAGAAATTGCGTACGTGCCCGCGAGCGAGTTGAACGGCATCGAAGAGTTCGACGAAGAAATCGTCAAAGAACTGCGCACTCGCGCCCGCGACGTCCTATTGACGCAGGCGATTGCGAGCGAAGAGTCCATGGACGGCGCCGAGCCGGCCGCCGACCTCATCGAGGTCGCGGGCGAAGCCTTGGGCAAGACTCTGGCGCGCAAGGGCGTGAAGACCCGCGAGGATCTGGCCGATCTCGCCGTCGACGAACTCGTGGAGATGGGCAGCGTCGACGAGAAGAAAGCCGCGGAATTGATTATGGATGCCCGCAAACATTGGTTCGCGGAAGAAGCTAAGGTTTAGGAGCAGCAGTATGGCAGATGTAACCGTCGCGCAATTCGCCGAGGTACTCAAGGTGCCGGTGGATCGGCTGCTTCAGCAGCTCGATCAAGCCGGCATTCGGGTCGATAGCGCGGAAGATATGATCAGCGAGGACGCGAAGCACGAGCTGCTCACGCATTTGCGCCGTAGCCACGGCCGCAATGACGTGCAGGCCGATGCGGCGCCGCGAAAGATAACGTTGCGGCGCAAGTCGCAATCGGAGCTGAAACTTGCGAGCCCGCAGGGCCGGGCGCGCACCGTCAACGTCGAAGTGCGCAGCAAACGCACGTACGTGAAGCGCGAGGTGCTCGAGGATGCGGCCCGCCTGCAGCAGGAAGAAATAGACAAACTGCGCGAATCCGAGGAGCAGGCGAAAGCCGCGCTCGAGCGCGCCGAAACCGAGCGATTGGAAAAGGAACGCCTGGACCGCGAGCGCCTCGAGGAAGAGAGCCGCCGGCGCACCGACGAAGAAGTTCGCAAGCGAACCGCAGAGGAAGAAGCGCGCCGGGTAGCGGAACTGGCCGCGCGCGAGCAAGCCGAGCGCGAACGCAAATCGGCCGCCGTCGCCAAGCCCGGCAAGGCGGCGCGCGAGGTCGTTGACGACAAGGCGACGCGTTATGGCCGGCAGGAATTGCACATCGTCGGTGACGTCAGTTCACGGCACAAGAAAAAGAAATCGCGCGACGGACGGCGCCGCTCGGTCGGCAATGAAAGCGACACCAAGCACGGTTTTGAAATGCCCACGGCCCGCGTGGTCCGCGAAGTGGCCATTCCCGAGGCCATGACGGTCGGAGAACTTGCGCAAAAAATGGCGGTCAAGGCCACCGAAGTCATCAAGGTGATGATGAACATGGGCGTGATGGCGACGATCAATCAGATGGTCGAACAGGACACTGCCGTCCTGGTGGTCGAGGAAATGGGCCATATCGCCGTGTTGCGCAAGGAAAATATCATCGAGGACGATCTGCAGGGCGAGACCGATTCCTCGCTCGAGGTATTGCCGCGGCCACCCGTGGTCACCGTGATGGGTCATGTCGACCACGGCAAGACGTCGCTGCTCGATTACATCCGGCGCACCAAGGTGGCGGCGGGCGAAGCCGGCGGCATCACCCAACATATCGGCGCGTACCATGTGGAGACCGCGAAGGGCATGGTGACTTTTCTCGATACGCCCGGCCACGCGGCCTTCAGTTCGATGCGCGCGCGCGGCGCCCAGGTCACCGATATCGTGATCTTGGTGGTGGGCGCCGACGATGGCGTCATGCCGCAAACCGTTGAAGCGATACAGCACGCGCAAGCGGCGAAGGTGCCGATCGTGGTTGCGCTCAACAAGATGGACAAGCCGGAAGCCGATCCTGAAAAGGTGAAGCAGGAACTCACCAAGTACGGCGTGATTCCCGAGGAATGGGGCGGCGAAAATATTTTCGTGCCGGTGTCGGCACGCACCGGCCAGGGTGTCGACCTGTTGCTCGACAGCATCCTGCTGCAGGCCGAGGTGCTCGAGTTGAAGGCTCCGACCACGGGCCTTGCGGCCGGCTATGTGATCGAGTCGAGTCTCGAGAAGGGACGCGGCGCGGTCGCGACCGTGTTGGTGTTGCGCGGTACCTTGAAGCTCGGTGACCCGCTGTTGATCGGTCAGGAATTCGGCCGCGTGCGCGCGTTGTTCGACGAGGCCGGCACGCCGGTCGAGTCCGCCGGTCCCTCCATTCCAGTGGTGGTGTTGGGATTGTCGGGTGCGCCGAACGCGGGTGACGAATTGTTGGTGATGGAGAGCGAACGTAAGGCGCGCGAAGTGGCGATGCATCGTCAGTCGAAGTCGCGCGACGTCAAACTTGCGCAGAAAAGCGCCAACATGCAGGACGTGTTCTCGACCATGGGCGAGAACAAGGCAGACCTGGTGCAGCTCTTGGTCAAGGCCGACGTACAAGGCAGCGTCGAAGCATTGCGCGATGCGCTGAACGCTTTGTCGACCGGCGAGGTCGCCGTCAACATCGTGGCGTCCGGCGTCGGTGGCTTGACGGAGTCCGACATCACTCTCGCTGCCGCTTCCAAGGCGCGCATCATCGCGTTCAATGTGCGCGGCGATGCGGCTGCGCGAGCTGCCATCAAAGAACACGGCGTGGACGTGCGCTATTACAGCATCATTTACGAAGCGATCGACGACATCCGTGCGGTGCTCACCGGCATGCTCGCGCCGGAGGTCAAAGAGCAAATCGTCGGCCTGGCCGCCGTTCGCAGCGTGTTCCGTTCGAGCAAGTTCGGTACGGTGGCGGGCTGTATGGTGATCGACGGCTACGTACGCCGCAATTTTCCGATCCGCGTGTTGCGCAACAACGTGGTCATCTTCGAGGGCGCATTGGAGTCACTGAAGCGCTTCAAGGATGACGTCAACGAAGTACGCGCCGGAACCGAGTGCGGTATCGGCGTGAAGAACTACAACGACGTCCAGGAAAACGATCAGATCGAATGCTACTCGCGGGTGGAAGTTGCGCGTAGTTTGTAAGGCGCTGGCGCGCCGAGTTCAACGGGGTGGAAGTCCACCCCGTCCGATAGGTGCTCGCTGCGCGAGCATTCTAAGGTCGGGGTCGCTTCGACCCCGTAGATTACTCGGTGCTGCGCACCTCGCCCCTGCGGGGCCGCCGCGTTCGCGGCGTTCAACTCGCCCAGACGGGCGAGTTGTCGGCGCGTAGCGCCTATGAAAGACAATCCGCGGGCTCGGCGTTTGGGCGAGCAGATCCAACGGGAACTTACCGATCTGCTGCGCCGCGACGTCAAGGACGAGCGCATCGGCAACGTCACCATCACCGCAGTGTCCGTAACCGGCGACCTGCGGACCGCCCGGGTGTACTACCTGGTGTTTGGCAAGGAAGGTCCGGATCCCAAGGTTCAGCGCGGCCTCGAGAGCGCGGCCGGGTTCTTGCGCAATGCGCTGTCGCGCTCATTGATGATCCGCTACACGCCGACCTTGAGTTTCGAACTCGATACCTCGATCGAACACGGCGTGCGCCTGACCCAGTTGATCGACTCGGTCAACAAGCCTGCGGCAGCCGCCGCCGCAGTGGAGGATGACAGCCACGTGGTCGACGAGGGCGATTACGTGGCCCCCGACGAGGCCGGCTGATGCCGGCCGATGTCCACGGAATTCTATTGCTGGATAAGCCGTTGGGCGTGAGCTCGGCCGGGGCTGTCGCCCGCATCAAACGCCTTTTCGGCGCGCGCAAGGCCGGGCATACCGGCTCGCTCGATCCGCTGGCGTCCGGTATGTTGCCGATTTGTTTTGGCGAAGCCACGAAGTTCGGCGCTCAACTGCTCGATGCCGACAAAACGTACCGCGTGACGGCGCGCTTGGGCGAGCGGACGGCGAGCGCCGACCGCGAGTCCGAGGTACTCGAAAGGCGGGTGCTGCCTGACTTTTCCGTAGCGCAACTGCAACGGGCGCTTGCCGATTTTCCCCGCGAGTACGCGCAGGTGCCGCCGATGCATTCGGCGATCAAACAACAGGGCAAGCCCTTATATGAGTATGCGCGGGCCGGCATCACGCGCGAGCGGGCAGCGCGCACCATCACGATCCACGAGATGCGGCTGCTCGATTGGCAAGTCCCCGATCTGTCGTTTGACGTGCGGTGCACGAAGGGTGCTTACATTCGCGTGTTGGCCGAGGATTTGGCTGCGCAATTGGGCACGATCGCGCATTTGGCGGGTTTGCGCCGTCTCGGCGTCGCGCCCTTTTCGGCCGAACCGCTGTGGACCTTTGAGGCGGTGGAAGCCATGTCCCCCGCGCAGCGGCTGCAAGTCCTGCTGCCGGTGGACGCCGCGCTGGCCGGCTGGCGGCGATTGGACCTCTCCGCTGGCGGTGTCAGCGCTTTTCGGCAGGGCCAAACCGTGTGCATCCCTGCGGAAATCCCCGGGAACGTGCGAATCTATGCGGCGGGGCTCGGGTTTCTCGGTTTGGGGGCGATCGAGCCTGCCGGCCGCCTGGTTCCGCTGCGCCTCATCGCCAATCGTGCTTGAGAGCGGGTTCCGTGACGCGTACAATGCGCGCCTTCTTAAAAGGTCTAAGTTATTGATTGAGGTTTGATTTCAATGCCACTCACTCGCGAAGAAAAGACGGACGTCGTCGGTAAATTCCAGCGCAGCGCGCAAGACACCGGTTCGCCCGAAGTTCAAATTGCCTTGTTGTCCGAGCGCATCAACGGCTTGAGCCAGCACTTCACCACGCACAAAGCCGACCATGCATCGCGTCGCGGACTGCTCAAGATGGTCAATCAGCGGCGCAAGCTGCTCGATTACCTCAAAGCCAAGACGCCGGACAAGTATACGCAATTAGTCGAACGCTTAGGCTTACGCCGCTGACGGATGCTGCCGGCCCTCTGGGGCCGGCTGATTTCGTTGCTTCCGATAAATCATTCCGACATAAGGGGCTCTACGTGAGCGCTATCAAGAAAAGTTTTCAGTATGGGGACCACACCGTAACGATTGAGACGGGCGAACTGGCGCGTCAAGCCGACGGCGCGGTGCTCGTGACGATGAGCGAAACGGTGGTGCTCGTCACCGCAGTCGGCCTCAAGAAGCCGACGCCGGGCCGCGACTTCTTTCCGCTGACGGTCAATTATCAGGAAAAGACTTATGCGGCGGGGCGTATTCCCGGCGGTTTCTTCAAGCGGGAAGGACGGCCCACCGAGAAGGAAACGCTGACGTCGCGCTTGATCGATCGGCCGATTCGTCCGCTGTTTCCGGACGGCTTTACCAACGACGTGCAGGTCGTCGCCACGGTGCTGTCGGTCAACTCGGAAGTGGATCCGGATATCGCATCGTTGCTCGGCGCTTCCGCGGCGCTGGCCATCTCGGGGATGCCGTTCATGGGGCCGATCGGCGCAGCGCGCGTCGGCTACCTGGGCGGCAACTACGTGCTCAATCCCACCGCGACGCAACTCGTGGAATCGAAGCTCGATCTCGTGGTCGCCGGCACCGAAGAAGGGGTGCTGATGGTGGAATCCGAGGCCGATGGCTTGGATGAAGAAGTCATGCTCGGCGCCGTTACGTTCGGCCATGAACAGATGTTGGTGGCGATCCGGGCGATCAAGGAACTCGCGGCGGAAACCGGCAAGCCGAAGTGGGCATGGGCCATACCGGAAGAGATCAGCGATCTGAAGCACGCTGTCAGTTCTTTTGCCGAGAAGGATCTGGCTGCGGCGTACGCAGTGACCGAAAAGCAGCAGCGCCACACGGCGATCGGCGAAATCAAGAATTCGCTTCTCGCCGCGCTGACAGCCGGCGATCCGCCTAGGTTTTCCAAGGAAGAAGTCGCAACGGAATTCTTTAATCTTGAACATCGATTGGTACGCGAACGAATTCTCGAAGGTCTTCCGCGTATCGACGGACGCGACAATAAGACGGTCCGTCCGATCACCATCCGCACGGGCGTGTTGGCGCGAACCCACGGTTCGGCGCTCTTCACCCGCGGCGAAACCCAGGCACTGGTGGTGACGACCCTCGGCACCGGCCGCGACGCGCAGGTCATCGACGGCTTGACCGGTGAACGCAAAGAGCCGTTCATGTTGCACTACAATTTCCCGCCGTTCAGCGTCGGTGAGACCGGCATGATGGGCTCGCCCAAGCGGCGCGAAATCGGCCATGGCAATCTTGCCAAGCGCGGCGTGAAAGCCGTCATGCCCGGCGTGGAAAAATTTCCCTACGTGATACGCGTGGTGTCGGAGATCCTGGAATCCAACGGGTCCAGTTCAATGGCATCGGTGTGTGGCAGCAGCCTCGCGTTGATGGACGCGGGCGTGCCCATCAAGGCGCCGGTGGCCGGCGTGGCCATGGGTCTGGTCAAGGAAGGCTCGCGCTTCCAGGTGCTGACCGACATTTTGGGCGATGAAGATCATTTGGGCGACATGGATTTCAAGGTGGCCGGTACCAAGGACGGCATCACCGCCCTGCAAATGGATATCAAGATCACGAGCATCACGCGCGAGATCATGAAAGTCGCGTTGGATCAGGCGCGCAGCGGCCGCTTGCACATCTTGGGCGAGATGAACAAGGTGCTCTCCAAGCCCCGCGAGAACATGTCCGAGTGGGCGCCCACCATCATCACCTTGAAGATCGATCCGGAGAAGATCCGTGATGTCATCGGCAAGGGCGGGGCGGTCATTCGTCAGATCACCGAAGAGACCGGAACCTCGATCGATATCGAAAACGACGGCACCGTGAAGATCGCGTCCGTTCAGGGTGCGGCGGGCCGCGAGGCTCAGCGGCGCATCGAACTCATCACGGCGGACATCGAAGTGGGCCGCGTGTACGAAGGCAAGGTTGCTCGTCTCATGGACTTCGGCGCATTCGTGACGATTCTGCCGGGCCGTGACGGTTTGGTGCATATCTCGCAGATCTCCGAAGAGCGCGTCGAGCGCGTCGGTGACAAGCTGAAGGAAGGCGACGTGGTACGCGTCAAGGTACTCGAAGTCGATCGGCAAGGGCGGGTGCGCTTGTCCATGCGCAATGTCGACGCTGCGTAGCGGGCGCACCAAAACCTGCATCCCGGTCTACGGACCGGACGCTACGCGCCTTGCCTTACCCTCGGCGGACGCGGCTTATGCGCCGCGTCACTTCGTGAGGTTCGGCGTCTCGCGTGCGGGCGCTAACGCCTTGTAGCCTTCATCGGGCGGCCGCGCTGCCGGAAAAGGCGCCTTGACGCGCTCGCGTACCGGTTGCGGCTGCTGGCTCATGAACTGACGTAACGCCTGTTCCAAATGACCGCCGACCAGCGTGTGTGCCGTGCTGCCGTAAGAGCGGATCACGTTGATCAGGAAGTCCTGGCTCAAAATCGGTTCAGGCAGATGTTCCTGCTCGGCGATCACCTGCAGCAAGATGCTGCGGGTAATGTCGGCGTTGTTTTTTTTGTCGACGACGACGAAATCGATTCGTTCGACGACCAAGCGCCTGACATCCGATAACGTGATATACCGACTTTCGACGGTGTCGTAGAGGCGGCGGTTTGGATACTTTTTAATCACTCGCGGATCGCTCATGGGGCTCCTCGCTCGTGCTTGGCCGACGCGTAACCGAAGGATGCCGGTACGTGCCTGATGCCAACGATGACCCATTTCATCGATCATCGCAACAGAGGATAGCGCAACGCAGCGCGAAGGCAACAGTAGATTCACTAACTTGATTTTGAGGGATAAATGCGCGCTTTCCGGCGCTTTTAACGGTCCAGGGCGAGATTAAGCCGTTTCGGCAAGTGCTTGATATTCCACCTGTCGACAGCCCAAGCCCAGGCTTCGGGAAGCGCGGCATCGGACAATTCCCGCGGCGGCGACAAATCCAGCAACTCCAATACCCTGATGAGTTGCGGCATGACGGGTCCCGCGTCCAAATGAACGCTGCGCAGTGATTTGGCTAGTTTATGTCCGTCCGGTTCGGTCAGCACCGGGACGTGCGCATAAAGGGGTGTTTCGAGCTGGAGCAGCCGTTGCAGATATATCTGACGCGGGGTGTTGTCCAACAGATCGGCGCCCCGCACTACGTGCGTCACGCACTGGGCAGCATCGTCGACCACCACCGCCAACACATAGGCGAACAGCCGATCGCGGCGCCGTATGACGATGTCGCCCACGGCGGCCGCGACGTCCTGCCGAAACCTGCCCTGAACTCGATCCGTGAACTGTATATAGCCGGGGTCGATGCATAGTCGGGTGGCGGTGGGGCGGCCCGGTAGCAGCGGATTCGCGCGGCAATGTCCGGGGTAGCGAGCCTCGTCCGCTAACTGTGAGCGGCTACAGGAGCATTCATAGGTCAGGCCGCGGACATGAAGCGCATCGAGCGCCGCCGCATACCGGTCAATGCGCTCGCTTTGGCGCACCACGTCGTCATCCCATTCGAAGCCGAAGCGTTGCAGGGTCCTCAAGATGGCCGCCGCGGATCCGGGCACCACACGGGGCGCATCCAAATCCTCGATGCGAACCAGCCAGCGGCCGCCGTGTGCGCGCGCATCCAAATAGCTGGCCGCCGCGGTGAACAGGGAGCCCAGATGAAGATCGCCGGACGGCGAGGGCGCAAACCGTCCAACATAGCCGCGGCCTGGGCCGCGGCGTACGGACGAATCAGGGCCGCGGCTCGCGCTGACGCGCCGTAGCGGCGCGTCAGCGGTATCGGTCGTCGCGGTCGCCGTACTGCTTTTCGCGGCGCTCGCGCCGCTCCTGAGCTTCCACCGAGAGCGTGGCCACGGGACGGGCCTCGAGCCGCTTGATGCCGATCTCTTCGCCGGTCTCCAGGCAGTAACCGTAGGATCCGTCTTCGATGCGCTTCAATGCTTCATCGATCTTTCGAATCAGCTTGCGCTCACGGTCCCGCGTGCGCAGTTCGAGGCTGAACTCCTCCTCCTGCGTGGCTCGGTCATTGGGGTCGGGAAAATTGGCGGCCTCATCCTTCATGTGCAGCACGGTGCGGTCGACTTCGACCATGAGGTCGCGTTTCCAGTTTTGCAGTATGCGAGCGAAGTGCTCCAACTGCTCCTTGTTCATGTACTGCTCGCCGCGCCGCGCAATGTACGGCTTCACATTGCGAGGGCCCGCCAGCAGGCTGGCCGAAGCGTTGGGATCGACTTCCCCATCGTCATCGTTTTGCGCGGGGCGCGTTGGCATCACCAGCGGACGCGTATCGAACTTGATCGGGGCGATCTTATCGGTGATCTCGACGACGGCAGCCGTTTTATTGTCGGTAGCGGGTGCTGGTTTTGCGCGGGTGGCTTTGGCGGCCGCGGGCTTTGCGGCCGCGGTTTTGGCGCCTGCGGGTTTGGGAGCTGGTTTATTGGGTTTCACTGTTACCTTCGATGTGGCGATCATGGGCGTGTGCTTAGGCTGAGGCCGCGTTGCCTTTTTCGGGGCAGCCACTTTGTGGCTTGCCTTCGCTGGGGTCGCCTTTCCTGGCTTTTTAGCCGCCTTATTCGGTTTTTTCGAGGGCATTACCGTCTCCGCCTCCTTATGAAAGAGCGCGCGATTATACCGACGCTTGACGACGTGTACAGGCCGTCCGCATAACATATTTTATTAATCTAACTCTATGATTGAAAAGACAAACCCTTGGGGCATCCGGGGGGCGGCAGCCGGCAGGCTATACCGCCGCCTGCAGCAAGGCTCCTGGTCAGGGCAGGGCGGTGGCCGGGCCCGCTACCCATCCGGGTTGGCAGTGTTCTGCCACGATCGTGGTGTAAATGCCCCCCCGCACGTTAAATTCAGCAGTCAGCCGCAAAAAACGCGGTGCGGTGGCCGCCACCAGGTCCTGCAATATCTCGTTGGTTACCGCTTCGTGGAAGGCCCCGCGGTCGCGGAACGACCAAATGTAAAGCTTCAGGGATTTCAGTTCGACGCAGCGTTCATTCGGTACATATTCCAGGGTCAATTCGGCAAAATCGGGTTGCCCCGTTTTCGGGCACAGGCAGCTAAACTCCGGAATGCTCATCCGAATGGTGTAGTCCCTTTCGGGCGCAGGGTTTAAGAAAGTTTCCAAGGTTCGGCTGGGTTGTGTCATGGGACGACAGGGCGTCGGGTTACGGCGTGCGCCAGGGGTTTACGAAAGTGACGTTTACTTTACACTACGCGCCACATTCGCGGCCATCGCCACGGGTCCTCGTCACCGGACCGATCTCAAGGTTGGAAAAAATTGATGCGCTTATCGAAACTCAAGATCGCAGGTTTCAAATCGTTCGTCGATCCGACGACGATCACGTTCCCAAGCAGCCTCACGGGGGTCGTGGGTCCGAACGGTTGCGGCAAATCGAATATCATCGATGCGGTGCGCTGGGTCATGGGCGAGATTTCCGCAAAGCATTTGCGCGGGGATTCGATGGCGGATGTCATCTTCAACGGCTCATCGGCCCGCAAGCCGCTCGGTACGGCGTCGGTGGAATTGGTGTTCGACAACGCCGAGGGCAAGATCGGCGGCGCCTATGCGAATTACAACGAAGTGGCGTTGCGGCGCGCGGTGAGCCGTGACGGCACCTCCGATTATTTCATCAACGGCATGAAGGTACGCCGCAAGGACATCACCCAGCTGTTTCTCGGCACGGGATTGGGTTCGCGCAGCTACGCCATCATCGAGCAAGGGATGATCTCACGGGTGATCGAGGCGCGTCCGGATGATCTGCGCGCATTCCTGGAGGAAGCGGCGGGCATATCGCGCTACAAGGAACGACGCCGAGAAACCGAGAATCGCATCGGCCAGACGCGCGAAAACCTGGACCGCTTGAATGATTTGCGGGAGGAGGTCGAAAAGCAGATTCGCCACTTGCAGCGGCAAGCGGCGACCGCGCGCCGCTATCAGACGCTCAAGGAAGAAGAGCGCAAGCTGCAAGCGGAGCTCTTGGCGTTGCGGCTGCAGAGCCTGGATGCGGAAGCGCAGGTGCGCGACACGACCACGCAACAATGTGAGACCGCCATGCACGCAGTGCTCGCGGACCTGCGCGAAGCGGAGGCCGAGATCGAGCAGATTCGCGTCGATCAATCGTCCAAGGCCGAGGCGCTCGGGACCATCCAAGCACGCTTCTACGGCGCCGGCTCGGAGGTGACGCGAATCGAGCAGAGCATCCAACATGCCCGCGAATTGCGGCAGCGCCAAGCCACCGATCTTGACCAGTCGCAGGTGCAGGTGCAGGAACTCACCGGTATCATCCAGCGCGACCGTGCTCGTCTCGAAGCGCTGAGTGCGGAACTCGCCACGATGATTCCGCGCCTCGATGCGGCGCATGGTGAGGAGAGCAGCGCATCGGAATTGTTGGTGCGCTGTGAACATGCGCTGGCGGCATGGCAACACACCTGGGACGAACATTCTCAATCAGTGGCGCGCGGTCAACGCGAGACCCAAGTCGAACGCGCGCGGATCGAACAGCTGGAGAATCAGCAGCATCGCTTGCTGCAACAGCAAGAACGGCAGGAGACGGAGCGTCTGGCGCTCGCCCAGCAGCAACCCGCAGTGTCTTTGGATACGCTGGCCGAACAGGCGGCAGCGTCGCGTGACGCCGGGCAAAAGGCGGCGACCGACCTTTCGGAGTTGCTGGCGGAATTGGCGGTGACGCGCGACCGGGAGCGCGAGCAAACCCAGGCTCTCAACGCACTGCGGGCCAAATGGCAGCAGGCATTGGGTACGCAGGTATCGACCGAAGCTCTGCAGCAGGCGGCGCTCGGTAAAGTATCCGGCAAGGTGACGCAGTGGTTGAAGGCGCAGTCGCTGGACCTTAAGCCGCGCGTCGCGCAACAGCTGCGCGTCGACCGCGGCTGGGAGCGCGCGGTCGAAACCGTGCTGGGAGCCTATCTCGAGGCCGTATGCGTCGATGGGTTGGACGGCGTTGCGGATGTACTCGGCACTTTCGACGGCGGTCATCTGGCGGTCGTTACGGTAGGCGAGGATTCGGGCAGTGTGCCCGACACGGCATCGCTGCAGGCCAAGGTGCAGGGTACGCGCGTCTTGGGTTCCGTGTTGTCGTCGGTATTTACCGCCGAAACGCTCGGTGAAGCCCTGGCGCGGCGGCGCCGGCTGACCGCCGGACAATCGGTGGTCACCCGCGACGGTGTTTGGTTGGGCCCGGATTGGTTGCGGCTGTCGCGTGATAAGGATCCACACACGGGGGTGATCGAGCGCGAAGAGTCATTGCGCGAAATTCGCCTGCAAGTGACTCAGCTTGCAGACGAAGTGAAGGAGTCGGAACACAGACTCGAGCTCACGCGCGAGCGGATCCGTGAGCATGAGGATCGCCGCGACCGGTTCCAAACCGATGTGAATCGCCTGCACCGTGAGCACGTCGATCGACGCGCGGCACTGGATGCGGCCACGGCCCGCACTGCGGATGCTGCGCGGCGCCTGAGCCAGCTCGAGACGGGACTCGCGGACGTACGGGCGGAACTCGAACGCACCGAAACGGATCTACGCGCGGCGCGCGGGCGCATGGAGACGGCCATCGAGGCGCTCGCGGCGCTGGAGCCGAAGCGCCTGGCGCTCGAACAGGAGCGTGAGCGATTGCGCACGCAGCAGAGCGCTGCTCGGAGCGCGGCGCAGGCGGTGCAACAGGTGGCGCGCGATCTGGCGCTGCAAGTGGAGTCACGGCGGTCCTCGCACGCGTCGCTGATCTCGACGCTGGAGCGAGTGGAAAAACAGCTCGAAGGGCTGGAATTGCGCCGCGACGAGCTGGCGGCGCAGCTCGCGGCCGGCGAGGCGCCGCTGGCGGCCTTGCAAGAGCAAATCGAATCGGCACTGCAAGTTCGCGCACAGATCGAAAGCGAGTTGCACGCAGCGAAGATCGCGAGCGACGAACTCGATGCGGTGTTGCGCGATCGGGAAGCCCACCAAGCCATGATCGAGGAGCGTGTGGAAGCGGCGCGGGCGACGCTGGACGATGCGCGCTTGGCCGCGCAGCAAGTGCGGGTGCGGCGGGAGAGCGTCGCCGAGCAGCTGGCAACCACCAGCTTCGAGCTCGCCGCGCTGCTCGCGCAGCTGGCGGCGGACGCCACGGTGGAAACCTGGGAAGCGCAGCTCGAGGAAATCAAGGGTAAGATCGAGCGCTTGGGCCAGGTAAACCTCGCGGCGATCGGCGAGTTCAAAGAACAGTCGGAGCGTAAGGAGTATTTGGACCGCCAGTGCAAGGACTTGACCGACGCCTTGGAGACGTTGGAGTCCGCGATGCGGAAAATCGATCGTGAAACGCGCACCCGCTTTCAGGACACGTTCGATCGGGTCAACGCCGGCCTCAAGGAGAAGTTTCCGCGGCTTTTCGGCGGCGGCCACGCCTATTTGGAGCTGACGGGAGAAGAGTCGGATGCGCCCGGTGTGTCGGTCATGGCCCGTCCGCCCGGCAAGCGCAACAGCACCATCAGCCAACTCTCGGGCGGCGAGAAGGCGTTGACCGCGGTCGCATTGGTCTTTGCGATCTTCGACTTGAACCCGGCGCCGTTTTGTCTGCTGGACGAAGTGGATGCACCGCTCGATGAAAACAACGTCGGCCGGTTTTGCGACATCGTGCGCGACATGTCGAAGAGCGTGCAGTTCATATTCATTACCCACAACAAGAGCACGATGGAACTCGCGTCGCAGTTGGTGGGCGTCACGATGAACGAGCCGGGAGTATCGCGGCTCGTGGCAGTCGATGTGGACGAGGCCGTGCGCATGGCTGCGATGTAGTCTTGGCGAGCGAACTCCGTTGGATATTGGTGGCCATTTGTGTGCCCTTGCTGATCGGGATTTGGTGGTGGGGTACGCGGCGTTCGCGCCAGGCGCCTGGAAATGCTGAATTGCGCGAGTCGACGGCGGCCCCCTTGGGCACGCCGGGACGTACTTCTACCGACTCGCATGCCGCTGCACGCGACTGGGGCGTATCGCCGTTCGAACCCTTGAGCATTCGCACCGCTGACTTCGATCACGTGCAGATCGTCGATCTGCCGATGACGGCGCACCCCGATGCGATTGAAGAGAACTTGGAGCTCGGCACGGAGCCGCACGAATTCCCGAGCGCCGAGTGCCGGACGGCGCCGGCGGACGAAATGGAATCGATGGCAGCGTACCCGCCGGCAGCGGCCGCTGCGCCCGCCGCGAGTCCCCGTGCGGCTGCCGGCGCGGTGCCGGCTGCAGCCGGTGCGCCGGGAGCGAGCGACACGTCTGCCACAGGGTCGAACCTTCAAGGCCCGAACGTCAGCGAGACGCAGCGCATCGTGACCGTTCGTGTCAGTGCGGTGGGTGACACGCGTTGGACCGGCTCGCAGCTCATGGCGGCTCTGGAGAACCACGGTCTGGCGTATGGCCGCTACCAGGTGTTCCACCGCCGGCACAGCGACGGCCGGACTCTCTTTTGCGCAGCGAGCCTAGTGGAGCCCGGCACCTTCGATCTGGCGCGGATGCCGGAGGAACAGTTCCGCGGCTTGACGCTGTTCGCGGTCCTGCCGGGTCCCGCAGAACCGCTGCAAACGTTCGATGCACTCATTCAGACGGCTGGGGAGCTGGCGGAAGCCTTGCGCGGCGTCGTGCAGGACTCGAAGGGAGTGCCGCTCTCGCAGCAGCGCGCCAAAGCGCTCCGCGAGGATGTGGCTAGTTTCCAAGCCATGCTGCCATGAGCTGAACATCGTGGATAAAGACGAGCGGCAAGCGGCGCGGCGGGCAGCCGAATTGCGAGAACTGTTGGACCGCTACAACTATCGCTATTACGCGCTCGACGATCCGGAAGTTCCGGATGCCGAATACGATCGCCTGATGTTGGAACTGCGGGGCATCGAAGCCAAGTACCCGCAATTGCTCACGGAGTATTCTCCGACGCAGCGCATCGGAGCGGCGCCGGTGGCGGCATTCGGTGCGATACGCCATCGCATCCCCATGTTGTCGCTCGACAACGCCTTCAGCGAGGATGAAGTGCGTGACTTCGACCGGCGAATCCGTGAGCGCCTCGAGAACGAGCGCCCGATTCGCTACTCGGCGGAACCCAAGCTCGACGGCCTGGCAATCAGCGCAATGTTCGAGAACGGCGTGTACGTACAGGGCGCCACTCGCGGAGATGGCGAAACCGGCGAGGACATTACGCAAAACCTCAAGACCATTGCCGGATTGCCGCTCAAATTGCGTACCGCAGACGCGCCGCGGATGCTCGAGGTGCGCGGCGAAGTATTCATGCCGCGTGCCGGCTTCGAACGTTTCAACAAGGAGGCCATCGCTCGCGGCGAAAAGGCCTACGTCAACCCGCGCAATGCCGCTGCGGGCAGCTTGCGCCAGCTCGATCCGCGAATGACCGCAGCCCGGCCGTTGGACTTGTTCATTTACGGCATTGGCTACGTGGAGGGCGGCGAACTGCCGACGCACCAGGGCGACCTGATGCAGAGGCTCAGGCGCTGGGGCTTCAAAATCTGTCCGCAATCGCGCGTGGTCGATTCGATCGACGGTTGCCTCGCGTATTACCGCGAAATGGGCGCGGCGCGTGCCACCCTGCCGTATCAAATCGACGGCGTCGTCTACAAGGTCGACGACATCGATCTGCAGCGGCAACTCGGCTTCATCTCGCGTGCGCCGCGCTGGGCCATTGCGCATAAATTTCCGGCCGAAGAGGCGTTGACGACGGTGCGTGAGATCGAGTTTCAAGTTGGACGTACCGGCGCGTTGACGCCGGTGGCCCGCTTGGGACCGGTTTTCGTGGGCGGGGTGACGGTCAGCAACGCAACCTTGCACAACATGGATGAATTGACTCGCAAGGATGTACGGGTTGGAGATACCGTCGTCATTCGCCGCGCCGGCGACGTGATCCCGGAAGTCGTGCGGGTCTTGCCCGAGCGCCGAATAGCCGGCGCGCCACTGGTCGAGTTGCCCGCCAAGTGTCCGGTATGCGGATCGCCGGTGGTGCGCGAAGGCGATCAAGCCGTTGCCCGATGCAGTGGCGGGCGGTCCTGTGCCGCTCAGCGCCGAGAGGAGATCAATCATTTCGCCTCGCGCCGCGCGATGGATATTCAGGGTCTGGGCGAAAAGCTGGTTGACCAATTGGTCGAACGCGATTGGGTGAGAACACCGGCGGATCTGTTCGATCTACAGGCTTCTCAGCTCGCAACGCTGGATCGTATGGGGGAGAAATCCGCGCAGAAATTGCAGGCCGCAATGGCCGCGGCAAAGCGCACCACCTTGCCTCGGTTTCTGTATGCCCTCGGGATACGCGACGTCGGCGAGGCCACGGCCCTCGGCCTGGCGCAGCACTTCGGCGACATCGCCGCGCTGCGCCGCGCATCGGTGGAAGAAATTCAGTGTGTACCCGATGTCGGTCCGGTGGTGGCGGCCAATGTGGCCGCCTATTTCGGCGATGCCGAGAACCAAGCGATCGTCGATCGTCTGCTGGCGAGCGGGATCACATGGCCGGCGCAGGGCAAGCGCACCGTGAGCGGTGAACTGGCCGGGAAGACTTTCGTGCTGACCGGAACGCTCGAGGGCCTGACGCGCGATGCTGCGCAGGAAGCGATCACCCTGCGCGGCGGTAAAGTCAGCGGCAGTGTTTCAAAGAAGACTCATTACGTCGTAGTGGGCGCGGATGCCGGCTCCAAGCTCAAGAAAGCTCAGGAGTTGGGCATCACCGTCCTCGACGAACCGGCTTTCCTGAAGCTGCTGAACAAGTAGCGGAAGTCTGCAGAAGTGGCGGGCCCTGGCGGGCCCGCCACCGGAGGATTGCTCTTACAGCTTCTTCTCGATCTTGGCGTTTTTCTTCAAATCATCGACGTACGCAACCAGCTCTTTCTGAATCACGGCCTTGGTGACTTGAGCCTTGACCTGATCAAACGGCGGCGGGGCGACATCGCGCGTATCCAACAGCTTGATGATGTGCCAGCCGAACTGCGTCTGCACCGGTTCCTGCGTCATCTCGCCTTTCTTCAAGGTTCTAACCGCATCGCCGAACGGCTTCACCATGCGAGTCAGGGTAAACCAACCCAAATCGCCGCCGTTGGCCTTCGAATTATCGGTGGATTCGGCCTTGGCCACGTCCTCGAACTTCGCACCGGCCTTGATCTTCTTGATCAGCTGCTCGGCCTTTTCCTTGGTCGGCACCAAAATGTGCTCGGCGTGGTATTCGGTCTTGTCCATCGATGCGATGGCGCTGTCGTATTCGGCATGCAATTGCGCATCGGTGGGCTCTTTGCCCCTCAGGAATTTCTGCGATTCCGCGTCGGACAGAATGCGCATACGCATCACATCGAGGTTGGCCGCCACGTCCGGTTCTTTTTCCAGTCCATCCTTGACCGCCTGGGTGGAGACCAACTGCATGGTAATCAGCTCGTCGAGCACCTGATTCTTCTGCTCCGCGGTCAAATCGGTCGCTGGCTTACCCTGGAGCAGATTCTTCAAAAACGCATCGTAATCGGTGCGCGGAATCGGCGTGCCGTTGACGATTGCCACAGGCGGGACGGCCGGCGTTTCCGAAACCGCGGGCGCCGCCCCCTGCTGTCCTTTGTTGCAGGCCGTGAGCAATACGGCAATGGTTGCCACAGTGGACACCACCTTCCACTGTGCACGAAGAAATTGAGTCATTTGGATCCTCTACAAACGTAAAGGCGACTTGGCCGACGTGGCCGGCGCGCCCGGGGGCGGCAGTTTAGCCTTTACGGCGCTATCTCACCAATTATCGATGGACGACCGGGCGGGCGGCGGCTGGGAGGCAGTGGGCCGGCGCGGCCCGTCGTAGCGTCTCAGCCGCCGGTCGGCGGGGGAAGCGCCTCGATGGCGAGCGCGTGGATATCGCTCTTCAGCATATCGTCCACGGCCTCGTAAACCAGGCGATGCCGAGCAACGGGCGATAATCCGCGAAAGGCCTCGGACACAATGCGAATGCGATAGTGGCTTTGGCCGCCTGCGGCACCCGCATGCCCGGCGTGATGATGACTTTCGTCCTCGATCACCAACTGGACGGGTGCGAATCGAGCCATGAGCTTTGCGCGTAGGCGCTCTTCGCGGACGGCGTGACGCATGTCAGCCGCGCTCGGCTTGCGCGGCCCTGGTTTTGCCGTTCAGCCATATGACTTGTGGGATCATGAAGACCAGCATGGCGATGGTGATGCCGAACACTTTGAAATTGACCCAGATACTTTCCGCAAAATTCCGCGCTATGTAGATATTCGCTGCGGCGAGCACTGCGAACCAAGCGGTCCAGGCCAAGTTGAGTACGGACCACATGTGGCGCGATAGGTCCAGCGGCTCGCTGAATACGCTCTCCAGCATGCGCCTGGCCAGCGGCCGTCGGCCGATGAAGCTACTGACCAGAAAAGCAACGGCGGCGAAACCCAGCAATACGGTGGGCTTCCACTGGATGAAGCGTTTGTCATGCAGCAGCAGGGTGGCGGTGCCCAGGACAAGTACCACGCCGGCCGTGACGATATGCATTTTCTTGTAACGGCCGGTGCGTAGCTTATGGCTGGACATCAAGGCGACGGTCGTCACCATCAGCGACCCGGTGGCCCAGTAGATGCCGTACAGCTTGAAAACGACGAAAAAAACGATCAGCGGCGACCATTCGAGTAGTTGGTTCATCCGGGTATCATACTGGACAAATATGAGCATCTATTTACAACTGCACCCCGTGTCGCCGCAGCGACGGTTCATCCGCCAAGCGGTCGAAGTTTTGCGAAACGGCGGTGTAATCGTCTATCCGACGGATTCATGCTATGCGCTCGGCTGCCATATCGGCGATAAGGCGGCATTGGAGCGGATTCGCGAGATACGCCAAACCGATCGGAATCATGATTTCACCTTGGTGTGCCGCGACCTGGCTGACGTCGGTAAGTATGCGGTCGTCGATAATTCACAGTACCGGTTGCTCCGTGCGCATACTCCCGGCCCTTACACATTCCTGCTCAAGGCATCGCGTGAAACGCCGCGTCGCTTGAAGCACGAGCGGCGCGGCACCATCGGGCTGCGCGTTCCCGATCATCCGGTGACCGCGATGTTGCTGACCGAGCTGGGGGAACCGGTCATGAGTTCGACCCTACTGCTGCCGGGAGAGGAACTCCCGCGCACCGATGCCAAGGAGATTTACGAACGACTGGAACATAGCGTCGATCTCGTGCTCGACGGCGGCAATTGTGGGTTGATCCCGACGTCGGTGATCGACTTAACCGGCGACCGTGCCGTCGTCGTCCGTATCGGCCGCGGCGACGTCAGCCCCTTTGCAGACGCGGCAACCGTATAATGCAGGAACAATGCGGGCACGAAAAGCTCGTGTTTTCATTTAAATAACGAGTGCAAGCATTGGACTTATCTGGTTTTCTTAGACAAATATCGATTTGGGCAATTCCCGCGCTCTTTGCGATTACCTTGCATGAAGTGGCGCATGGGTGGGCGGCTCGGTGCTTCGGCGATCGGACTGCACAGATGCTCGGGCGCTTGAGTCTGAATCCATTACGTCACATCGATCCGGTCGGCACCTTGCTCGTCCCCTGTATCCTGCTTGCCATCGGCGGACCGCTCATCGGCTGGGCGAAACCGGTGCCGGTGGCGACCAGTGCCTTGCGCAACCCACGCCGGGCCATGGCATGCGTTGCCTTCGCGGGTCCGGGGGCCAACCTCGCAATGGCGGTGATTTGGTGCGGCGTGCTCGCGGCTATCGCGCGCGTCGGCGGCAATGAGATCTTGATAGGCTGGATCGCACTGATGGCGCAGGCAGGCATCGTGGTCAACGTGGTCTTGGCGGTCTTCAACTTGTTACCCGTCCCGCCGCTCGACGGCGGACGGGTGCTGGCGGGATTGCTGCCGTCACGGTGGGGAAGCGGCTTGGAGAAAATTGAACCGATCGGCTTGTTCCTGGTGCTCGGCTTGTCCATCATGCGTTGGCTCGACTGGCTGTTCGAGCCGGCATTCCGCCTCATCGGCCGAGTGATTCCCGTGTTGATGGGGTCAGCGGCATGAGCGGACCCATCCAGAACCGGCGCGTGCTTTCCGGCATGCGGCCGACCGGAATGCTGCATTTGGGCAATTATCGTGGCGCCCTGAAGAATTGGATCGAACTGCAGTACAAGTACGAGTGCTTCTTCTTCATCGCCGATTGGCACGCGCTCACGACCGGCTACGAGGACACCTCGAAACTCGAAGACTACGTCTGGACCATGGCCATCGATTGGCTGGCCGCGGGCCTCAATCCCGGCGTCGCCACCTTGTTCATTCAGTCCAAGGTTCCCGAACATGCTGAGTTGCACCTGCTGCTGTCGATGATTACGCCCTTGGGCTGGCTGGAGCGCGTTCCGTCCTACAAAGATCAACAGGCCCAGTTGGCTGATCGGGACTTGAGCACGTACGGGTTTCTCGGCTATCCGCTGCTGCAAAGCGCCGATATCTTGCTCTACAGGTCTCAGTACGTGCCGGTCGGCGAGGATCAAGTCGCACACGTGGAAATCACGCGTGAAGTGGCACGACGCTTCAATCACATTTACGGCCGCGAGCCGGAGTTCGAAACGAAGGTCGAAAAGGCCATCAAGAGCTTGGGTTCGCGCAATTCGGCGATCTATCGCACGCTGCGCAAAGAATTTCAGGAGAAGGGCGCCGGCGATGCGCTCGCGCGGGCGCGGGCGCTGGTCGAGTCGAACGCGCGACTGACCGTTGCCGACCGCGATCGCCTATTCGGCTTTCTCGAAGGCACCGGCATTTCCATTCTGCCCGAGCCGGAAGTATTGCTCACGGCGACCCCTAAAATTCCGGGCCTGGACGGGCGCAAGATGTCGAAGTCCTACGGCAATACGATCGGTCTGCGGGAAGAGACCGATTCCGTCGTCAAGAAACTGAAGGCCATGCAGACCGATCCGGCGCGCGTGCGGCGCACCGATCCCGGCGACCCCGGCAAGTGTCCCGTGTGGGACCTGCACCAGGTGTATTCGAACGCTGAGACGCAAGCCTGGGTGCAACAGGGGTGCCGCTCCGCCGCTATCGGCTGTCTGGATTGCAAGGGGCCGCTGATCGAAAAAATCGTCGAGGAAATATCCGGCATTTCGAAACGGGCGGTGGAGTTCGAGGAGAATCCCGAGTTGGTACGCGGTATCATCGCCGAAGGATGCGAACGGGCGCGTGCTGCGGCGCGCGACACGCTGGACGCGGTCCGCCAAGCCATGGCCATGAACTATCGATGAAACCCGAACTGACGATTGTGCAGAACGTTGCCGCGAAGGAGCCGGCGAAGGCGCCGTCGCCCGCGCAGGGTGAGATGCCGTTTGCGATGGTGGAGGGTCAGCCCATCACACAAATGCCGCGCGATCTATATATCCCGCCGCAGGCTCTTGAAGTGTTCCTGGAGGCCTTCGAAGGGCCGCTGGATATGCTGCTGTACCTCATACGGCGGCAAAATTTGGATATTCTCGATATCCCGATTGCCGAGATCACTCGTCAATACATGCGCTACATCGAACTCATGCACGTGCTGCAGCTGGAGTTGGCGGGGGAATATCTGCTGATGGCGGCGACGCTTGCCGAAGTGAAGTCGCGCATGTTGTTGCCGCGTCCGCCGCATAGCGAGGATGCAACGGGCGAAGCGGATCCGCGTGCTGAGCTCGTGCGGCGGCTGCAGGAATACGAGCGCTTCAAGCGCGCCGCCGAAGGTATCGATCAAATGCGCCGCTTGGAACGAGACACCTGGGTGGCATCCGCGGAATTGGTCGATCGCAAAGTGGTGCGCATCGTGCCGCAGGTCACGCTGCAGGAAATGTTGTTGGCCTTTCAAGAAGTACTGTCGCGCAGCGACATGTTCGCTCATCATCATGTCCAGCGCGAACCGCTCTCGGTGCGCCAGCGCATGACCGATATCTTAGCGGCGCTGACGGGCACCGCGTTCGTGGATTTCGTCCACCTGTTCCGGGCCGACGAGGGTCGTCGCGGGGTCACCGTCAGCTTCGTCGCCATCCTGGAATTGCTGCGCGAGGGGCTGATCGAGATGGTTCAGGCTGAGCCCTACGGGCCGCTGCACGTGCGGCTCGGCAACCCCGCCCGGCACCTGAAAGTCGTGCCCGACAGCGACGCCGCGAATGACAGCGGCGCTGCCCAGAACTAGCGAGAACTCAATGAACGATCAATACGTACGAAATGTAATTGAAGCTGCATTGCTCGCCGCGGGTCGGCCGTTGGCAGCCGATGAACTCGTGATGCTGTTCGACGAGCGTGACGGTTCGAACGCTGCGGAGGTGCAGGCGGCAATCGAGGTTTTGCGCACCGAATACGAGACGCGCGGGCTGGAATTGGTGGAAGTCGCGAGCGGCTATCGAATCCAGATCAGGGCCGCGGTCGCGCAGCCGGTGTCCCGGCTGTGGCAGGAGCGTCCGGCCAAGTATTCGCGCGCGCTGCTCGAAACGTTGGCGCTGGTGGCTTACCGGCAACCCATCACGCGCGGCGAAATCGAACAGATTCGCGGTGTGGCCGTGAACCCGAACATCATCAAGACGCTGCTCGAGCGCAGTTGGATTCGAGTCGTCGGCCACCGCGACGTTCCGGGTAAGCCGGAGCTGTTGGGTACGACCCGCGAGTTCCTGGATTATTTCAGCTTACAGAAGCTCGACGACCTGCCGACGCTGGCCCAGCTGAAGGAACTCGAGGATTTGCGCGTGCAACTGAGTTTGCCGGGCGCCGATCCGGTTGCGGCCGCGAGCGCCGATGCCGGTCCCGCCGACGCAGCCACCCCGAGCGACATCGACGAAGCGGCTGCCGACGGATCCGAAGCCGGCGAAGATGAGGAACCGGATGCTGCGGCGACGCAACATCGGCGCCAGGGTCTGGTCGCGCGCGGTGCAGCCGACGATCCGTTTTGATGCGACCGCGCCCGCCTCGGAAAGAGTCCACCTCGCGTTCGGCCCGCGCGTCGCGCACAGAAGCTCGGCCCACCGAGCGCATCCAAAAGCTGCTGTCCGCCGCCGGCATCGGATCTCGCCGAGAAGTCGAGCGCTGGATACGGGAAGGGCGGTTGCAGATCAACGGGGAGGTTCCCGCGCTGGGCGCGAAGCTCGGCGCGCGCGATCGCATCACGTTGGATGGCCGGCCCGTTCGCTTGCATGCGGACAAGGGTAAGGTTCCGCGGATTTTATTGTTTCATCGCTCCCCCGGCGAGGCGCTCGATCTCAAGGCGGCGACGTCGCGCGCGGCCGAACACCTGAACTTGCCGCGCTCCGCGGGCCGTTGGCTGGCGATTCAGCCGATGCCGCCGGTGGACGGCGGGCTCGAAATTCTGACCGACGACGGTTCGTGGGCCCACCGCATCTCGCAGGGCGCGCATGCGCTGACGATCGACTATGTGCTGCGAATGCGCGGCCCTTTGAACGAAGCGCTGGTGGAGGAGTTTCGCGGCGCCACCGATTGCGAAGGCGATCCCATGTCCATATTGAAAGCAGATGCGCAGTTCGGTGAGGGCTTCAATCACTGGCTCAACGTCACGGTGCGCGCAACCCGCCCGGCGCAGGTACGGCATTGGTGGGCGGCGCGCGGAATCATCGTCAGCCGGCTGATGCGAGTGCGCTTCGGGCCCGTACACCTGTCGCGCGAACTGCCGCGGGGACATTCGCGCGCAATGCTGCCGAGCGAACGCCATGCATTGGTCAACGAAATCGATGCCGCCAAGGCGGCGTACCATGCAGAACATCAGCCGACGCCGGAGCAGCACTCCTAAGCGCGGGTTCTCAAGGCGGCGAGTCGAGCAACTGCTTCAGATATTGCTGCCACACGGCGGCCCAACTGTGAGTGCCGTGGCCGTGGGTTTGGTCCGACGCGGGCAGCAGGACGAAATGACCGTTCTTCACGCGCTTGACCTCCCGCTCGGCGAGACCCAACTCCGGTGGATTTATGAAATCATCGGCTGAATTGATCCACATCACGGGCGCGAGAATTTTCTCGAGCCCGGCGGAGGGATCGTAGTCACGGGATGCGTTCAGCTGGTATAGGAGATCGTTGGCGTCTAACTCGGCAAGTTCGCGCGCCATGTATTTCTGCAGGAATTCATCCGCGGCGTCGCGGGTTGGAAGAGCCGTCTGCATCTGGATCGGCGCGCTGCCGGCAATGAGCAACATGCCCGCCGCGGAGCGCAGCGCTCCAAGGGGCTCGCTCTTGTATTCGCCTTCCTGCCATTGCGGGTCGGTGCGGATCGCATCGATGATAAGATCGCGCCACACTCGGTTTCGCCCGGCGATCTGCGCCGGCAGACAGGCGAGGGGCATCAGAGCGTCGACAAAATCAGGATGGCTTTCTCCCCACATCCACGTATGCATGCATCCCATCGATGTGCCCATCACCAGCCGCAGATGATCCACCTGCATTCCCTGGGTGACCAGCGCGTATTGCGCACTGACCATGTCCTCGTAAGTATATTGGGGGAAGCGCGCGTGCAGCCCGTCGCTGGGTTTGCTGGATTTTCCGTGACCGATGCCGTCGGGTAAAATAATGAAGTAGCGGCTCGCGTCGAGCAGCTGTCCTTTGCCGAAGAGAACGCCGCCGAACTTGTCCGCCAGGAAATTGCGGCCCAGTCCCCCCGTCCCGTGCAGCACCAGCACGGCATTATCGATGTGCCCATGGGCGTTGCGGTGCGGTTTGCCGAGTGCCGTGTAATGCAGCCGCAACTCCGGCAGCATCTCGCCGGAAGCGAAACGGAAATTTTCGGCGACGTAGTCGCCCTCGCTCAACTTCGTGGGCTCGGGCGGCGGGGCGGCGCGCAGCGGCCGCAGCACCAGGGCCGCCAAGAGTACGAATGCGCAATATGCGAACGGATTCGATGCCCGCACGGCGTTGCTTCCTTCGGTTCCTTATTGAGCGTCCAAATATTTGCCGTCGATTCCCCGGCCCCGCGCACTCAGCAAATACAGAAACGGCCCTGTGACGGATTCCGGCGTCGGCAGCGTATTGGGGTCCTCTGCCGGATAGGCGGCGGCGCGCATGCGAGTGCGCATGCGGCCGGGATTTACACTGTTCACGCGAATGTTCGGCTCGACTTCGAGCTCCTGCGACAACATGCTGCGCACCGATTCCAGGCCTGTCTTGGCGACGGCATAAGCGCCCCAGAAAGGCCGCGAGTCGTGCACCACCGCGCTGCTGACGAAAATGATGGATGCATCCGGGGATTTTCGCAAGTGAGGCAGCAACACCTGGGTGAGAATGAACGGCGCAGTGAGGTTGACGTGCAGCACCTTGCACCAGGTCGGCACGTCGTACTGTTCGAGCGGCGTCCGATCGCCGAGCAATGCGGCTGAATGCACGAGTCCATCGAGCTTGCCGAATTCGGCGCCGATGGTGTCCGCCAGAGCGTCGTAGTCGATCGCGGTGGCCTTCTCGAGATCCAACATCGCGATCGCCGGTTGCGGTGCACCCAGCGATTCGATTTCATCATAGGCGCGCTCGAGCTTGGCGCCGTTACGTCCGGACAAGATCACCGTGGCGCCGGCGCGCGCGCACTCGATGGCGAGGGCGCGGCCGAGGCCGCTGCTCGCACCGGTGATTAGAATCACCCGGCCGGCCAGCAAACCGGCCGGCGGCGTGAAGTGTTTGGGAATCGGCATGAAGGCTCCATGTGGTTAGCGAGCGGTGGCTGCGCGCCGGGCGGCGTTCCACGCGTTATACAGGTCGCCCAGCCGAAAGTCCGCGCCCGAGCGGCGCAACGCCCGCCACTCGGCCGTCAGCGCATAGATGCCGAGCAACGAGTCGCGCGCGGCGTGCGCGGCGAACAACCAGCTCCAATAGCGCGTGCTGCCCGGCGGTGCAGCGCGGCTGCGATAGGGTTCCTCAAGTGTTCTCAGAGCGCGTCTCGTCCGAGCCAAGTCCCGCCGGCGAAGCGTCGCCGCCCCGTGGCGTGCGGGTCAGGGCGCCGATCGGATCGATGGGTGTGAGCTCGCGGTCGACGCGCAATCCCAAGTCGGGAAAGCGCCGCGCCGCGGGCAACACTTGTTGTTCCAGCGAACCGACAGCCTTGTTGAAGGAGTCGACGCTGCTGCCCAACGATCTGCCGAGCTTGCCGAGATGTTCGCCAAAGACCGCCAGCCGCTTGTACACGTCCTCGCCGAGCCGGCGAATCTCCGCCGCGTTGTCCGCCAGCAGCGTCTGCTTCCATCCATAGGCGACTGCTTTCAACAGAGCGATCAGACTGGTGGGTGTCGCGAGCATGACGTTCTGCCGCAAAGATTCGTCCATGAGGCCGGGATTTTCCTGCAGCGCCGCCGCCAGAAATTGGTCGCCGGGCAAAAAGAGCACGACGAAATCGGGACTGTGCTCGAACTGCGACCAATATTGCTTCGACGATAATTCTCGAACCCGCACGCCGACGATGTGCGCATGGCGCCGCAGTTGCACCGCGCGTTCCTCGTCGTCGGGCGCTTCGACCGCCGCAAGATAGGCCTCCAGCGGAGTTTTGACGTCGACGACGATGTCGCGCCGCTCGGGCATGTGCACGATCATGTCGGGCCGAATCACGCCGGATTCCGTGATGTGATGATGCTGTTCGGTGAAGTCGACATGAGCCGTCATGCCGGATAGTTCGACCAGCCGCTTCAACGTGATCTCGCCCCACTGGCCACGGACCTGGGGCCGGCGCAACGCCGTCACCAGATTGCGGGTCTCGCGGGACAGGAGGCTTTGCCCGCTCGCGAGCACCTCCATTTGCGATTTGAGCGTGGCGAAGGCATCGATGCGCTCGCGTTCGATGCTCAGGATCTGCGTTTCGGTTTTTGCCAGTGCCTCGCGAATCGGCTGCACCAAGGATTCGATCGCGGTTTCCCGCTCCTTCAAAGCCGAGGAGGCGTCGAGTTGCTGACGCGTCAAGCGTTCGCGTGCCAACTGCAGGAATACTTCGCTATTGCTTTGCAGGCTGTCCCGCGCAAGCTCGCCGAACACACCCTGGAGTTGTTCGCGCGCCCGGGCGAGCGCCTGTTCGCGCTCGGCGCTCACGGTGTCGTCGGTCTTGATGCGCGCTCGCAGGATTTCCAACTCGACGCGCAGCGCCTGCTCCCGCTTGGCGCGCAGCAAGAGCGTCACCAGTGAGCCGAGCAGGGCGCCGACGCACGCGCCCGCGCCGACGCTCGCCGCGAGGGTCCATATCACGTCGCCGCTGGTCACAGGCGTCCGCTGTGCTCGAGCCAGGGAAGCAAGTCGAGGGGACTTTGAATCACGCCGTCCCCGCCCCAAGCCCGCCAATCTTCATCGGGCTGCAGGTAACCGTAGGGGGTGACCAATCCCGGCATTCCCGCAGCGTGGGCAGCCTGTATGTCGCGTTCCGCATCGCCTACATACACGCACTCGTCGGCGGCAACGCCGGCCAGCTTCGCGGCATGCAGCATCGGCATGGCGTGCGGCTTGCCGTCCAGATCGAACAGGATCGCGCGCAGCGGCAACAGCATGTCAGTTGGCGCCGCCGCTGCCGCCTGTGCCGGCCGCGCCTATAGCGGCCCTGCCTGTGCCGGCCGCGCGAAAATGCGCGAGATAATTCACGCGGGTGTCCGGCGACAGTCGAAATGCTCGGGTCAAGGGGTTGTATGCGATGCCGGTCAAGTCCTGCAGGTCGAGGCCTGCGTCGCGTCCCCAGCGCGCGAGTTCCGATGGCCGGATGAATTTGAGATAGTCGTGAGTTCCTCGCGGCAGCAGGCGTGCAACATACTCGGCGCCCAAGATGGCGACAGCGAAGGCCCGTGGAGTGCGATTCAACGTGGAGACGATGAGGTCGCCGTCGGGCTTCACCAGTTTTGCGAGCGCGGTCAAAGTCGCGGCGGGCTCCGGCACGTGCTCGAGCATTTCCATGCAAGTAACCACGTCGAACGCGGCGGGTTGCTCCAAGGCCAGATCCTCGGCTGCAACCGCTCGATACGTGACTTCGATTTTCGCCTCCAATGCGTGCAACTCGGCGACATCGAGAACAGCCTGCGTCAGATCGATGCCCAACACCTGCGCGCCGGCGCGCGCCATCGACTCCGATAGAATGCCGCCGCCGCAACCCACGTCGAGCACTTGTTTCGGGGCGCGGCCGGCAGAGGCGAGGCCCGCGACGCGCTCGACGTACTGGAGACGCAATGGATTCAAGTCGTGCAGTGCCTTGGACGGACCGTTCGGATCCCACCAGCTCTGCGCGAGCGCGGCGAATTTGGCGAGTTCTGCGGGATCAACGTTTCTAGCCGTAGTATTCACAAGTCATCCTCCAGTATCGATGGCTCGTCCAGTATCGAGGGTTCGTCCGGTATCGATGGCTCGCGCCAGGAGCTCACGCGGGCCGCGAGCTCCGGCCAGTCGAGGCGGGTGAATGCGCCGCCATCGAGTAGATGCCGACCGGACACCCAGACGTCGCTGACGATGTCGCGGCCGCCGTTGAACGCCAGTGGGGTCACCGGGGCGTGCCCCGCGGCGCGCTGCATTGCCGGGCTGCGCAGATCGACGCAGCATAGATCCGCCCATTTTCCCCTCTCCAGCGTGCCGATTTGCGCATCGAGGCCGAGTACGGAAGCGCCGCCGCGCGTGGCGACGGCGAGCGCATCCCAAGCGCTCAGCGCTGTGCCCGGGGCGCCCGGCGCGCGCGACAACAGGGCCAGCAATCTAAGCTCGCTCCATAAGTCCAGGGCGCCGGCAGGTTCAGTGGCACCGGTGCCCACACCCAGGCGCAATCCCGTCGCGGCCCACGATGCCACGGGCGCAGCTCCGTTGCCGGAAAGGAAATTCGCTTCGGGACACAAGCTGATGGCAATGCCGGTGCGCTGTGCGAGGGCGATGTCCGCCGCAGTTACCTGCACCATTTGCACGGCGGTCAGCGCCGGTGTCAGCAGCCCCAATGCATGCATGCGCTCGATGGGGCGAGCGCCGTGCCGCGTTACGGACTCCGCGACTTCCGCGAGCGATTCGTGGAGTGCAATCAGAATGCCGGCGTCGAGTTCATCGGCGAGCGTGGCAATACGGCGGAAGGTAGCGTCGGCGATGGTGGACGGTGAGTGGGGCGCGAAGGCCGTCGCAATGGCCGGATGTCCGCGGTACTCATCGCGGAAGCTCAAGGCGCGAGTCAGGTACTCACCGGGACTGTTTGCCCAGGCACTGGCAGCCTCCGCAATGGGGATGCCGATGAGGGCGCGCATTCCCTGTTCTGCCGCCGTCCGAGCCGACTCTTCGGGGAAAAAGCCCGTGGCGCAAAAACACGTCGTCCCGGCCTTCAGCATTTCGGCGACGCACAACTGCGCCGCGTCGTGCAGGCGCTCCGGGCGGCCCGCACTGCCGGGCGCCGGCGCAATCTTCGTATACGCGTTCACCAGGCCCGGCAGCACGAGATGCGCTGAACGATCCACGTTCACCGGCGCGGCATAGCGCTCCGCCGCTTCAGTCCGGGGCAGCACGTCGAGAATGCGCCCGTCGCGCACCAGCAAGGTGTGATTTTCGAGCACCTCCCCGGGCGAGGTCATGGGTAAAATCCAGCGGGAGCTGAGGGCTAAATCGGCGCGGACGACGGACATCCGCCGAGTATATCGGCTATTCAATCTCGGAGGCTTAAGACCGGCATGGATGTGTGCTAGAATTACCGGATGCCGAGACCATGTCTCCCCTTCTTTAAACCCGCTTAAATTGAGCCTCGAAGGCTAATCCGGACTCTCGCAAATGGCCGAGATCGCTCGCGAAATATTGCCCGTAAATCTCGAAGACGAGATGCGGAAGTCGTATTTGGATTACGCCATGAGCGTAATCGTGGGACGCGCCTTGCCCGATGTCCGCGACGGCTTGAAGCCGGTGCACCGGCGGGTCCTGTATGCGATGCGCGAATTGGGCAACGACTGGAACCGTGCCTATAAAAAATCTGCCCGTGTCGTCGGCGATGTGATCGGCAAATACCATCCGCACGGCGATGCGTCGGTGTACGACGCCATCGTGCGCATGGCGCAGCCGTTTTCGATGCGTTATTTGCTGGTCGACGGCCAGGGCAACTTCGGATCCGTCGATGGCGACCCGCCGGCGGCCATGCGCTACACCGAAGTGCGCATGTCGAAGCTCGCCGGGGAACTGCTCGCGGACATCGACAAAGAGACGGTCGATTTCATCCCGAATTACGACGAGTCGGAGAGCGAGCCGGCGGTGTTGCCGACCCGCATTCCCAATCTTCTCATCAATGGGTCGTCCGGCATCGCCGTCGGCATGGCGACCAATATACCGCCGCACAATCTGACCGAAATCGTGACCGCCTGCATCGCGCTCATCGAGAATCCCGAGATCACGCTCGCGGAGTTGATGCAGATCGTGCCCGGCCCTGACTTCCCGACGGCGGGCTTCATCAATGGCGCCCAGGAAATCGTTGCCGCGTACAAGACCGGCCGCGGGCGACTGCACGTGCGCGCGCGCACTCATTTCGAGGATGTCGGCAAAGGCGACCGGCAAGCCATCATCATCACCGAATTGCCGTACCAGGTGAACAAGGCGAAGCTGATCGAGCGCATCGCCGATCTGGTCCGCGACAAGCTCATCGACGGCATCGCCGCGGACGGCTTGCGCGACGAATCCGACAAGGACGGCATGCGCGTCGTCATCGAACTGAAGCGCGGTGAAGTACCCGAGATCCTGCTCAACAATCTGTTTGCGCAGACGACCATGGAAACCGTGTTCGGCATCAACATGGTTGCGCTGGTCGACGGGCAGCCGCGGCTGCTGTCGCTCAAGGAAATGCTGGACGCATTCCTGCGGCATCGCCGGGAGATCGTCACGCGCCGCACCGTCTATGAATTGCGTAAGGCGCGCGAACGCGGCCATATCTTGGAGGGGCTCGCGATCGCGCTGGCCAATATCGATGAGATCATTGCGGCGATCAAGGCCTCGCCCTCGCCGGCGGAAGCGAAGGTTGCGTTGATGTCGAGGCCGTGGGGTTCCGGCGCGGTCCCGGAAATGCTGGTGCGCGCCGGCGCCATCAGCACGCGGCCCGAAGGCGAAACCGCCGAGTTGGGCATCGTCGAAGGCGGCTATCGGCTCACCGAGACCCAGGCGCAGGCCATCTTGGACATGCGGCTGAATCGGTTGACGGGCCTCGAGCAGGAAAAAATCCTCGCCGAATTCCAGGACCTCCTGGTGCAGATTCGCGACCTCTCCGACATTCTCGCGCGGCCGGAGCGCTTGCTCGACGTGATCCGCAAAGAGCTCGAATTCATTCGCGACACGTTTGCCGACAAGCGGCGCACCGAGATCATCACCACTCACGAAGATCTCAGCATTGAAGACTTGATTACGCCGGAGGACGTGGTGGTGACGCTGTCCCACGGCGGCTACGCGAAAGCCCAGCCGGTTTCCGATTACCAGGCGCAGCGCCGCGGCGGGCGCGGCAAAGCTGCTACGAGCGTCAAGGACGAGGATTTTGTCGATAAGCTGTTCGTGGCCAATACCCATGACACGCTGCTGTGCTTTTCGGACCATGGCAAGCTGTATTGGCTCAAGGTGTATCAGTTGCCGCAGGCGAGCAGGGGTGCGCGCGGTAAGCCGATCGTGAACCTGCTGCCACTCCAAGAAGGCGAACGGATCAGCGCGATGCTGGCCATCAAGGACTTCGATGAAGGCAAGTTCGTGTTCATGGCTACCAGCTTAGGTACGGTGAAGAAGACCCCGCTGGGCCTGTTTTCCAGGCCGCGCGCGAGCGGCATCATCGCCGTCGCGCTCGATGACGGCGATAAGCTGGTGGGTGTCGCCATCACCGACGGCACCAAGGATATCCTGCTGTTCACGACGGGCGGCAAGGCGATCCGTTTCGCCGAGGACGAAGTACGTGCCATGGGCCGCGAGGCGGCGGGCGTGCGCGGCGTCAGGCTCAGCGACGAACATCGAGTGAACGCCTTGATCGTCGCCGAGCAGGGCTACATATTGACGGCGTCCGAAAACGGATTCGGCAAGCTCACGCCGCTGGAAGATTTCCCCAGGCACGGGCGCGGCGGACAAGGCGTCATCGCATTGCAAGTCACCGACCGCAATGGACGCATGATCGGCGCGCTGCAGGTCGGCTTGGACGATGAGATCATGCTGATGAGTCAGGCCGGCGTATTGGTGCGCACCCCGGTGAAGGACATTTCGGTCGTTGGCCGCAATACTCAAGGCGTGCGGCTGATCCGGCTGGAAGAGGGCGATCAATTGTCGGGCTTGGAACGCATCGACGGGATCGTAGAGGGCGTTCCCGCCGCCGGTGACGACACGCCGGACGACGGCCCAGCCGGCGGCGATGTGCCGGGCGCCGGCGAACCAGCCTCAAACGACGTGCCGGGTGCGGGTGAACCGACCGACGCCGTACCGGGCGCGGATGAGTCGGCCGGCGAGCCGGGGGCTGGCCATCCGGCGGCCACTGACGGCCCGTCGGACCCTTAAGCGTCGAGTCATGGGAGCCTGATGCGCGCGTTCAATTTCTCTCCCGGACCGGCCGTGCTGCCGCTCGAAGTTTTGGAGCAGGCGCAGGGCGAAATGCTCGACTGGAACCAGAGCGGAATGTCCGTCATGGAAGTGAGCCACCGCGGCAAGGCATTCATGGAAGTGGCCGCCCAAGCCGAGGCGGATTTGCGCGACTTGATGGCCATACCGCGAAACTACCAAGTGCTGTTCCTGCAAGGCGGGGCGACGGCGCAGTTCGCCCTCGTCCCGATGAATCTGACGACCGCCGACTCGATCACCGATTACGTCAATACCGGGCATTGGTCCAACAGGGCGATCACCGAGGCGCGCCGCTATTGCAAGGTACACGTGGCCGCCGATGCCGGTAAGCCGTATCTGCGCGCACCGCCTCAGAGTGAACTCAATCTCAGCGGCGATGCCGCTTACGTGCACTACACGCCGAACGAGACCATCGGCGGCGTCGAATTCGGCTACGTCCCCCAGACCCGCGGTATACCGCTGGTCGCCGACATGTCATCCAGCATCTTATCGCGGCCAATCGACGTGTCGAAGTTCGGCCTCATCTATGCGGGTGCGCAAAAGAACATCGGTCCGTCGGGGCTCACGGTCGTGATCGCGAGAGAGGATCTCATGGGCCGAGCGCGTACCGATACGCCGCTGGTGTTCGACTACAAAGCAGTGGCCGACGATCATTCGATGTTAAATACTCCGCCGACTTTCGCCTGGTACATGGCGGGGCTGGTATTCAAGTGGCTGAAGAGAAATGGTGGCGTTGCCGCCATGGGCGAGCGCAACCGAATCAAGGCGCAGACGCTTTACGCCGCGATCGACGGCTCGCAGTTTTATCGCAATTCGGTGGCCGCGGATTCGCGCTCGTGGATGAACGTCACATTCACCTTGGCCAAGCCGGAACTGGACGGGCTGTTCCTCGAGCAAGCGGCTGCAGCGGGCCTCAAGAACCTGAAAGGCCATCGTGTCCTCGGCGGCATGCGAGCCAGCCTGTATAACGCCATGCCGCTCGCGGGAATCGATGCACTGGTCGCTTTCATGCGCGAGTTCGAGCGCAGCTACGCGTGAGGAAGTTGAATGGCTCGACGTAAAGTCAAAGCAAAGAAGCGCCCGGCCGCGCTCGGGTCGCCCGCCGCCGCCGGATCCGCTCCCGCCGCCGCAAGGCCCGATGCCGCGAATGTTGCCGCGGCATCCGCTCCGGTGGGACCGGCGGTCGACCTTGCGCATATTCGAGAGAACATCGATGCCGTCGATGCCCGAATTCATGCTCTGCTCAACGAGCGCGCGCAGTTTGCGCAGCTCGTGGGTATTTCCAAGACAAAGTCCGGCAAGGCGGTCGACTTCTATCGGCCGGAACGCGAAGCAGAGGTATTGCGCAAGGCGCTCAAGCGCAACAAGGGACCGCTGCGCGACGAAGAGATCGCGCGGCTGTTTCGCGAAATCATGTCCGCATGCTTGGCCCAGCAGGAGCCGCTCAAAGTCGCTTTTTTGGGTCCCGAAGGCACTTTCACGCAAGCAGCCGTACTGAAGCATTTCGGATCGTCCATACGCGCTTTGCCAATGGCCGCAATCGATGAAGTGTTTCATGAGGTCGAGGGCGGGATCGCCGATTTCGGGGTGGTGCCCATCGAAAACTCGAGCGAAGGCACGGTCAATCATACGCTCGACATGTTCTTCAGTTCGGCGCTCAAGATCTGCGGCGAAGTGGAATTGCGCATTCATCACTGCTTGATGGGCCGCATGAGCGGCATTTCCGATATCAAGCGAGTCTGCGCCCATCCGCAGGCATTGGCGCAATGCCGCGGATGGCTCGATGACCAGCTGCCCGACGTCGAGAGAGTGGCCGTCGCGAGCAATGCGGAAGGGGCGCGCCGCGCGCGCGATGAGCGCGGAACGGCTGCCATCGCCAGCCGGGCGGCGGCGGAAATCTACGGCCTCACGTTGCTCGCCAACGAGATCGAGGATCGTGCCGACAATACGACGCGGTTTCTGGTCGTGGGGCGCAAACTATTCAGTCCGAGCGGCGCCGATCGGACGACGCTCCTGGTGTCCGGGAGCGATACCGACGATGCCGGAGCGTTGTTCAGGCTGCTGCAGCCGCTGTCGGAACACCGCGTCAACATGACGCGCATCGAGTCGCGGCCATCGCGCAAGCGCAAGTGGGACTACGTATTCTTCATCGACATCGAGGGCCACGTAAGCGATCCATCGGTGGCGAAAGCGCTCGCGGCCTTGGAGGAGCGGGCGTCGCTGTTCAAGGTTCTAGGTTCCTATCCGAGGGCGGTGCTCTGATGCGCGACTTCGAGGCGCGGCCGACGCTCCACGTGTCCGGCACCATCAGCGTCCCGGGGGATAAGTCCATATCGCATCGCGCGCTGATGCTGTCGGGACTCGCCGACGGCACCAGCGAAGTGACGGGTTTTCTGGCGGGCGAAGATTGCTTGGCGACATTGCACGCAATGCGCGCCTTGGGTGTGCGCATCGAGCAATCGAGCGCCACTCATGTGATCATCCATGGTTCCGGGTTGCACGGCCTCAAAGGAGCCCGGCGCGCGCTAGACATGGGAAACGCCGGGACGGCCATGCGGTTGTTCACCGGGCTGCTTGCCGCACAACGGTTCCCGTCGACCTTGATCGGCGATGCGTCTCTGATGAAACGGCCCATGGAGCGCGTCGCCAAACCATTGCGGGAGATGGGTGCCGACGTGCGAACCCACGATGGCAAGCCGCCGGTGGAAATCAGCGGAGCACGACGACTCAGGGGCATCGACTACACCATGCCGGTGGCGAGTGCGCAGGTAAAATCGGCCATCCTGCTTGCGGCGCTGTATGCCGACGGCGACACGAGTGTGACCTCTCCGGCGATTTGCCGCGATCACAGCGAACGAATGCTATTGAGTTGCGGCGTGCAATTGACGACGGTTGGGCTGCGCACCACGCTGTCTCCGCCTCAGCGGCTGACCAGTCAGCATCTGAACGTGCCGGGGGATTTCTCGTCGGCGGCGTTTTTCATCGTGGCGGGACTGTTGGGCGCCGGCAGCGACGGGTTGGTGATCGAAAACGTCGGATTGAATCCGACGCGTACTGGATTGCTCGACATACTGCGCAGCATGGGCGGCGACATCGAAGTTGCCCATGCGCGTGAAAGCGGCGCCGAGCCCGTGGGGGATTTGCGGGTACGTGCATCCGCTCTCACAGGCGTCGTAGTGCCGAAGTCGTTGGTTCCGCTCGCCATCGACGAGTTTCCGGTTCTGTTCATAGCGGCGGCCTGCGCGCGGGGCGAGACCGTAATCAGGGGCGCGGAGGAGTTGCGAGTCAAGGAAAGCGACCGAATCGCGGCAATGAGCGCCGGGCTTCGCACTCTCGGTGTGGCGCACGATGTTTTACCCGACGGCATGCGTATCGAGGGTCGCCCCGATGCCAGCGCCTTCGGCGGCGGGGAAGTCGACAGCCACGGCGATCATCGAGTGGCGATGTCCTTCACTGTCGCTAGTCTGCGGGCCGCCAAGCCGATTCATATTCACGATGTGGCCAATGTGGCCACGTCATTCCCCGGTTTCGTCGGCCTGGCGCGAAGCGTCGGTCTGGACGTCACCGAGTCGGAGAACTAGCGGCGCATATGCAGGGCGTGCCCGTCATCACCATCGACGGCCCTTCGGGGTCCGGCAAGGGCACCGTTAGCCGCATTGCAGCAAAGATCTTGGGCTGGGCTCTGCTCGATAGCGGCGCACTGTATCGGCTGGTCGCGCTGGCCGGGCGGCGGTCGGGAATCGACCTGGACGACGCTGGGGGATTGGCCCAGCTGGCCCGACACTTGGACATTCGGTTTGGGTCCACACCGGCCGGCGGGGAAATCGTCTGGCTCGGGGGCCAGGACGTTACATACGACATCCGTACCGAGTCTGCGGGCAACGACGCCTCGAAAGTGGCGGCGCTGCCGGCCGTGCGTGCCGCGCTCTTGGAGCGCCAGCGGCGTTTTGCCGTGGCCCCCGGATTGGTGGCGGATGGGCGCGATATGGGCACGGTGGTATTCCCGGACGCCCGCGTGAAGATTTTTCTCACTGCCAGCGCGGACGAGCGGGCGGCGAGGCGCTATAAGCAGTTGAAAGAAAAGGGGGTTGCTGCTACCCTTGCCGCCCTTTCGAAAGAGATAGCAGAGCGTGATCAGCGCGACATTACGCGCGTCGCGTCGCCTCTTGTCGCAAGCGAAGATGCTGTCTTGCTGGATTCAACCGGTATGTCCGTCGATGCAGTGGTCGAACGCGTCTTAAGTATCGTTCGTGAGCGTATCTTGAATTAGATTTTGCGGTAAAGGTTGCGGCGCAAGGACTGATCGCCGCTGTTTTTCGGTAACCCCTTAAAGCACACGGGATCCGTGCTAGGGCCAAAAGTTTAAGAGAAAACATGACTGAAAGTTTTGCGGAACTGTTCGAACAAAGCATCGCGAGCCAGCGTATTCGTCCTGGCACCATCCTCAACGGATTGATCGTCGAAGTCGGCCAGGACTACGTCATCGTCAACGTTGGATTGAAATCCGAAGCCGTCATTCCGGCGGATCAATTCAAGAATGAAAAGGGGGAGATCGAGGTTGCCGTCGGCGAGACCGTCGAGGTGGCCTTGGACAGCGTGGAGGATGGCTCGGGCGAGACCCGCCTATCCCGCGAAAAAGCCAAACGCGCCAGAACCTGGACACGTCTCGAGACCGCGTTCGAAAAGCAAGAGATCGTCATCGGCATCATCACCGGTCGCGTCAAAGGCGGTTTCACGGTCGAGATCGACAATGTCCGTGCGTTCCTGCCGGGCTCTTTGGTCGACGTGCGTCCGGTGCGCGATCCATCGTACCTTGAAAACAAGCCGCTCGAATTCAAGGTCATCAAGCTCGATCAGAAACGCAACAACGTCGTCGTGTCGCGACGTGCGGTAGTCGAGCAGGAGTACAGCGCCGAGCGTTCCGCTCTACTCGACAACCTCCAAGAGGGCGCAGCCGTCAAGGGGGTCGTCAAGAACCTCACGGATTACGGCGCATTCGTCGATTTGGGCGGCATCGACGGATTGCTGCACATCACCGATATGGCATGGAAGCGAGTCAAGCATCCGTCGGAAGTGGTCAAGGTCGGCGAAGAGATCGACGTTCGTATTCTTAAGTTCGATCGCGAACGGCAACGCGTCTCGTTGGGCTTGAAGCAGCTCGGCGCGGACCCGTGGCAAAACATTGCGCGGCGCTATCCGGCCAATACGCGGCTGTTCGGTAAAGTCACCAATATCGCCGACTACGGCTGCTTCGTGGAAATCGAAGAAGGCGTCGAAGGCTTGGTGCACGTGTCGGAAATGGATTGGACCAACAAGAACGTCAATCCTGCCAAAGTCGTGCACGTCGGTCAGGAAGTCGAGGTCATGGTGCTCGACATCGACGAGGAGCGGCGGCGCATCAGCCTCGGCGTGAAACAGTGCAAGACCAATCCGTGGAAGGAGTTCGCCGAGAACTACAACCGCGGCGACAAGGTCAGCGGCCAGATCAAGTCGATCACCGATTTCGGTATTTTCATCGGTCTC